>ERZ1673748.308-NODE-308-length-76457-cov-33.201552_pt1 | contig 76457 bp, 65 predicted proteins | sample MGYA00580196_ERZ1673748 | MGnify/ENA primary metagenome ERZ1673748 (study PRJEB41218, sample SAMN15661796) | gut metagenome | host: Homo sapiens | place: Canada: London | collected 2015-08-20/2019-03-30 | study: EMG produced TPA metagenomics assembly of...
TAGGTGCAATACTTTCGGATGGTCATGGTTTCCAAAAGAGGGGCAGAATGCCCGTGCACCGAGTCTTCCAATGCCTTGATGGCCGTTTCCCGATCTTCCACCTCAATTTTGAATTTCGGCACAATGCGGTTAAATTCCCTTTGTGCAATCCGTCCTGTGCGCTGCTGGTACGGCAGGTTATTCGCCACGCAATCGTTGAACCTGCCAGGATCCGCGACTACGATATCGATAACCCGTTGCAAATAGTCGAAGAGGCGGATAAGGCTCTCCCTGCACCAAGCATCATCAGGCTCTATATCAGCACACTTAGGCCGGTTTATAATAATAAAGCGAGTATGTTTCCGGTCCGTAACACGGATTGACCGGGAATCTCCATATCGGCTTGAAGCAACATGGAACCACCTGGTCTCCACGGGTTGAATACCAACCAGTCAGCTAAGAATGCTTCCTAACAGTCATATTTCCCTGAAGTAACCAATTCCTCGGCATCCCACACTCTTCCGGTGTTGGCTGTGGCACTTCAATATAGAATCCCCGGTATTCATCATCGCCCATTGCGGCCAGCCGCTCGAATTGTCGCTGAATATCAACCAGCCGTTCCAACATATCGCCATCAATAACAATCTCCCAATGACGGCTTTCGCCCAACGCCTCCAAATGCGAGGCATTCAGGCCGACCTCCTTTGCCAAATCGGAAAAGAGTTTTCTATCTATGATTTTTCTTTCGTTCATTTCTTTATGCTCATTAAATCTCAATTAACTTTCTAGAATCAAACCCATCCGCAAGGTATTCGTGCTCGAGGACATATCACACCTAAATCAAGTGCAGATCGCTCATGTATCGTATCTTCATTTACCATTCTCCTTTCCTTGATTGAAACATCCAAAACAAAAACCGTCGAAAAGTTTGGTAAGGACTCTACGACGGTTTTCAATTATCGTTTCAGCGGGATACCGGTGTCATTGTATCCCCGATGGTTTATCAAACGTTCGTCGGAAAATATCTCTAAAATAGAATGACCCAATGCCCGAAGTATGGACACACAACAACCTCTCAAGACATTTTATGCCTCGATCCGACACGGTGTTCCAGTTGTTCATTCTTCTTTGCAGCATTGTAAGCTTATGTTTCAATCGGCAGCACGAAATTACGTATTTTATTGAGAACCAGCAAATTTCTTTAGAAAAAAGACAACAGAGAGCGAACTGTGGAGCCCATAGTGCAAAAGTGCACGTGCAAACACATATTCAGTTTGTACACTTAATTACTAGCAATCCTTAGCTCACTTACTCAATACGGCTAATATCACTCCGTAAAGCATACGAAAAACTTGTTAAGATTTAAGGTATTAATTATTTTTACACGGTCTAAATAGGTCATAGTTTTCTTCTATTCTTTAGTAGGGATACAAAAATTCTTAATGTCAACTCCACTAAGCGAGTAATATCCCGTTGAATATGGTTTTGCGTTCTTGACAAGATAGCTCCAAAAGAGATTACTATCAAGAATACTTTTCAAAACTTGTAGTTTCTCAAGGTCATCGCTAACAAATGCAACACCATTGTATAGCATCAGATCTGCATCGTCTCTCAAAACACAATGAAGAGGTTTGTTTGCGAACTTCGGAAAGAATAATTTATATCTTGGCATTATTAGAGACTGAGTTCTGCCGTATGCATACCATGTGGGATACTTATCTGTCTTACCTTTGTCTCGCTCGGCGAGTTGCTCGCGTTGGGATAAAAGATAAGTATAAGTATAAGGAAAAGTGATCCTCAGTTCTGACTCCCCAATAATTATGGCTTGTCCATCTTTAATGTAGTACGGAAAAATCAATTTCTCAATAATACTTTCAAAGGGAACCTCCGAATTGAGTTTATTGGAATTAACGACATTTCTACATATTGCTTTTTCTATAGGGAAGCGTCCATCTTTAGATTCTAAATAATAATAGTTATCATCCTCCACGACCGGCTTGAAAATGTAAGTCTTATTACTGAGTGTTGCTATACCATGGCGGGACTGGCAATATTTGCCAATCGGAACTCCTGTGGACTCCATTTGGCGTACTGCATCAAAATCATTGAGGCTCCATCCTTTTTTATTATCAAGTTGATTATATAAGATATTGGTAAATTCTGGTGCTACGCTTAAATCTCCATTCTCATTAACGGCGTAATGTAGTGCATCAGATACTTGATTTTTCGTAAGGAAGAAAAGACATGTATATGTACTTTTCTTTTGAAAAACCTGATAGCCACGAAAATCCAATATTGAAATATCGTGAATTCCACGAGAAAAATAATTCCGCACAGCTCTACCATTAACTGAACGGATAAAGCTGTTCATTGTGATGAATCCCAACCGTCCACCGTCATTAAGCATTTCCGTTGCTATTTGAAAAAAAGGAATATACAAATCGGGATGTCCCGACAAACAAACCTCATATTGCAACATCTTTTCCTTTATGGAGGCATCTACATTTCGCGAACAAACGTATGGTGGATTGCCAACAATAACATCAAAATGCGTGTAAGTCTGATTCCATTCCACAGTATTAAAATCCAGCGTATCTGCCTGTAGAACATTAAAATTAAAGTCTGAATCCTCTTCATAAAGCAAGGCCAAAAGTGAAAGCAGGATTTTAGTTCTTTCTACAGAATACTCTTGAACATCAATTCCATATATTGATCTTTGATAGATATCACAAAATGTCCTTCCTGTATTATTGTGCAGAAACAATGCAACATCCATTAAGAAGCCACCACAACCGCAAGCGATGTCCGCCACACGAATATGTTGCATCTGCTCATTTGGCATTGTATTTAAGCAAGTTTCAATGATGTTTTTCCTTACAGACCTAGGTGTATAAACGGCTCCTGTTACAATACGGTCAGCTGGCGAAACGACAAATTCAAAGAGACTGATCATGTCTTCAATTGTCATTAGCGTAGGATGGAAATGGCGAATCTTTGATACAAATTCCTGCAACAAATCAAAATTTTCGTCCTCTTTATCTATAAGCAACTCTTTTAATATCTGATTATTCTCAATCTTCAGATTACGAAGCAAAACAAAAGAAGACACGAACAGGCGATTAACAGTCCGTGTATCTGTGAGTTGTTTCCGTTTGAGATATGCGAAAATTTGAGAGTTCATTGATTAGGCAAAGTTTGGTTCTCCTCTTAACTGTTCCTCTAGGTTGTGATATAATCTATTCAGTTTTTCTTTAGCTCTTAGTTCCTCTAGCGAATCAATGTTCACTTCATCTAATTCTTTAAGCATAATTTTAATTTCTTCTAACTTCCATCTCACTCGGTGAGCAGGATTTCCGAAATTAAGTGCAGACCACATCCAATCACCAAGATCAGTAATTGAGTGGATAGAGCCATCTGCCAGTCTCTCAAATTGTGCTGCATAAGCATCATCGCAAGGGTCTATGAAACCTTGTTCCCCATCGTTATGGACATTCTCATCCCCAGTAGGCCACTTTGCGCGTTTGGAATTATTGCAAGAACGGCATGAATAAACCAAATTAGAATATTCTGTAGGAGATATATTCACAAGGCACTTTTGAGGGACAAAGTGATCAACCTCATAATAATTATCCCTAAAGAACTCATGATCCCCACAATAACCGCAGCGTTGATGAAAATCTTCACGTAGCAATGGCTTATATTCGTTATGAGTCTTATATACCGGTACTGATTCTCGACGAGCAGGGGTTATTTTTCTGAAATCTGACATAGTTTACTTCTTGTGTAAATCAACAATACTTTGGGCGACTTTCAGCAATTCCTCTAATGTCTCATTTGATTTGCTTGTAATCAAATCAGCACGAACGCTATTATCCAAATCCAACTCTGACAAGTAAAGTTCAGCCTCAAACCTGGCGGCCGACTCTTCATTTGTCAAGTTCTCCCCTTTGGAAACTTTATCTTGAAGCCGTTTGATTATATTTTTAGCCGATGCCTTGCGACTATTGTAATTATTTACATTTGCCGTAATGATACTCTTTAACTTTTCGTACTGATTTGCATCAGTAAATAATTCTTTACCACGGATTATTTGGGCTTCTTTACACTCTTTTAATGCATTGTCCTCATATGATGTTATAATGAACATTGGTAGATGTTTGTTATGACGATGAAGTACACGTATAACATCATCTCCTGTATATGATACTACACCTGTATTATTCAAACGATAATCAATTAATACAGCTTGTGCATCGAATTCGCATATTTCCAACCAGATGTCTTCTATATTATGAGGCATATACGGTGGAATGAGAAGCTGAAAGTCGTTCTTCAGTACAGAATGAGCTTGTGACTGCCAGCCTTCATCTTCATCTAAATAGACTAATCTGATTTTATCGTTCATAATTATTTGATCTTTAATATTGTTCTTATTCCAAATCCTTTCTCAACAGGCAGTAATGCAATCATTGCATCTGGATATTTGCTGATAATTCCTTTCGCAATAAACAATCCCATGCCAGTGCCAATCTTATTGTTCTGATTATCCACTATAGATGTCTCGAAAGCATTAAAAATAGCATCTGGGTTATTTTTATATTCTTGAGAAAGCCCGATACCATTATCAACAAAATCTATTACAGCGTATCCATGGTCATTGCTCACACTTACTGAAATCGTTTTATTCTCTTCATTTGAAGTGAGGAATGCAGATATGGAATTTGTTACAAAATTATTGAATATACTATCCAAATCCATTTCGAATCCTTTTATGAACGCACCATCCATGTTTATTAATTGGAGGTCAATATGTATTAATTTTCTTAATAGAATAGGCTTCCAGGACTCTATAAACAAAGTAAAGTAATTCGACAAATCAATATCTACCCAATCCCTTTTACTTCGACGTATTGAATTTAAAGAATAAAGGAGCCAATTATAAAGTTTTTCGTCTTCTTCTTTCATGTTTCTTAACTCCCGATAAGGATTGTCGAAACGCATTCCCTCAAACTGTTTTTCTGGTAGATATTGCAGAAGAATATTCTTAAGCAACTCGTTTCTCGGTAAAAGACGAAGCATTACGCTTCGGAGTTCATGGGTAAATGTAGCAGAAGATATTCCCATACTCGCCAGTCCACGAAGCATTGAAAGTTCTGCCTCCTTGTCACTGAGTTCTGTCTCCAAAGACTTATAATCGGCAGCAAGAATCTTTAAATTTTCTGCTTCTTTCGACAAATTCTCATCTTTAGACTCAAGAGCCTTATTGGCAATCTCCTTTGCTTGTGCTGTCTGTGGATGTTCTTCTTTGTACAGTTCCGACAGATTGTACATGACGGTATTACGATCAAGCTCAAAAACCGAGATTATCTGCAACAACAGATTTTTAAACAAAGCGAAAGCCTCGTTTTCTTGAATACCCTCTCGACTTGATTTATCCTCGAAAGCCGCATTTGTCAATCTCGAAATCTTGACGACACCAGCAATCTGATTGGGACGGATTCTATAACCGCCCATTTTCTGACCGACACCACCAGGACTCTTTGCCTGTCTGCGACCTAAACCCAACCAATCATCCCCGTTCTCTCCGTACGGACGGACACGGAATTCATCGCGATAGATACGCACACCGCCAAACCTGTCAAGCCAATGAGTACGGGCTGATTCATCAAATAAATTGTATGGATATTTTTGATTCCCATCCTTGTCTCGATCATCCTTTAACGTATTTTTTAGAAAGAAAAACGTAAATCCAAATTTTCCGACCTGCTCTAGCAGATGAGCATCAACCTTTTCGTTTATTTGAATAGTTTGAGTGATTTCTCTTTTCTGAAAATCCTCTAAACGAAATGGTGCTACTTTCATCGCATCTCGCAGAAATACTTTGCTGTAAAGTGTTTCAAGTTTAGAAAAGTTCAATTCATTTCTCTCAATCTTTATCTGTATTTCACGTCCTCCTTCATACTGAGCAGAAATTTTATAGTCATAATCCTCATACTCCATCGGATTAACCTTTCCACTCCACTGCAAATCATGCATCTTGTACAGATACAATTCAAAAGATGATTGTAACTCTGCAGGGATGAGCATCTCAAGGTTCTTCAACAATCCATTCAGAGCATCGTCATTCCAATCATCATTCAGATGGGATATACAAAGGATTGTTCCGTGAAAATTTTCAGAAACTAATTTATCATATATTGGCAATTTGTCAATACCATACTCATTAAGTTTACCTACCAAACAATCTGGAGTAATTTCTTCTAGATTTGCCTCTACATCTGAAAGTACACGCGCTTGGTCAAACTTTTTCCAATCAACATTCCACACATAACCTTTACCCAACTCGCTACTAGCAAAAGACAACATCTCTGCAGAAGTCCCTAATCTGTTTAAAGCAAATCGGCCAATACCTTTTGCACCACTTTTAACCCGCTTTTTACTTGAAGAACGGGCATTGAGAAGCTTATCATCTGTACCAATCGTCATCCAATGCTTGACAATGATTTCGTCAGTCATTCCTGAACCATTATCAATTATGAACAACTTGGATTTTGACTTATCTTCTCGGATATCTGCCACTACCACGCACGTTTCCGCGTCTGCATCATAAGCATTCTTCACTAGTTCTACAATAGCCCCTTCTGCATTGGCAAAATTCTCCATGCCAATAAGATGCGCTGTTCTTGCTGATATTGCAAATGGAATTTTCATCGTCGTGCGTTAGATTAACCTAAAAAGCTTCTCTCAATCCACAATAAGCTCGCTCAATTTCACGTCAAGCAGGACTGCTATTTGGTTCATGGTATGCAAATCTGGCTGCGACTTTTGAGAGCACCACTTGCTCACAGTACAAGTTGACTTACCTAATTTTTCCGCCAGCCATTTGCTTGTCAGATGTTTCTCCACTAAGACGACTTTAATCCTATTTAAGTCTTTACCCATAGCTGTAAATCTAATAAATTAAACTCTCTCGCAAATTTAATAAATTATTTTTTATTAATCTTTGCCCAACGCAATTCAATACAAGTTCAGGATAACCTTAAAACAATACCATTTGTATTGTATGCTCTATGCTATATAACTACTCCTTCAAAATGACATTATCCACCCTATTTCCTCGGGTATCTGGTCATTATTCACCAAATCCAGATATAAAGAGAGAAAATTGCCTACTCGACGGCGAATAACTTTACTTTATCCCCGTATTCATATATACGTTCATAAAGTAAAGTCAAAATGAGGGGAAAAAGAGATGGCTGGCGCCATGGCGAAATGGCTACAGCCTTTTTTCTTTTGGCTGCAAAACTTATAAGCAATCCGGATGTAAAGGTTGGTCCCAAACGGTCACTCCGTTCAAGCAAAAAACACCTCATCTGGGACCCGAAAACATCCGTGAATCCATCCTCGATTTACCGGCCATTTTGGCGAAATAAACCCCGACATACCCTATCTTTGCAGACGGGGTCAGTCGGGGCTCGAAAGGGCTGTTTTTGCCTCTTTTCCCTTTGTTCAGAGAGAGACAATGAAAAAAATCGTTAAATCTTCGATTTTTGTCAATATATTTGGCAGACAATGATAGTCTGCCAAATATGCTATAATTAGTTACATAATTAAAAACAAGAGGAATTATTAAGAAGCGTGTGAAAGTATGGAACTTGACGCAGATTTTATAGCATCCTGCAAGCAGAGCGTCGCATTGGAACAACGAATGGCGAAACAGGCGGGAAAACAGTTGAATGAAGCAATGCGCAACAATAACCAAGATAGTAATGTATTGGATCGGATTGCAGACCAACTATTTGACACTATGTCAGGGCTATCAGGTGCGGGAGAACGGACTTATATGAAATATATCAAATACTTGGAAACATTTAACCCTCAAGCTGCAAAAGAAACAAAAGATGCCTATGAAGATATCATGGGATATAAGATACATGTAGCATACGCAGCGGCACGATTGGCCAAAGAATTACACAAAGGACAGGTTAATCAAGCAGGTAAAGATTACCTTGAAGAACATTTATCGACTGTCGGACGAAACGGTTTCGACTGGAAAGAAAAAACCGTGGGATTAACTAATAATATCCAGATTTATAGGCTATATCGGGGAATAATGGGAAAGATCGCTCATGTCCGAACAGAAAGACAAAAAAGAAGCTCTCCGTGGATATGCAATGTAAAAGGAAATACCAAATACAAGACTTCTGAATCAGGAGTGGCCCGCAACCTGATGATTTCAAAACTTCCCGTACATGACAAAAGTTCCACTACCGGGAAATGCCTACCGCTAAGGTAAACACCACTCAAAACCGTCGGCCGGAACCGGCTCAAAAACCGGCATCCGCCACGGATTACATCCGCTTACCGTTACGGCTCCGTATCCTACACGAGGTCCTCCTATAGCGGAACGGAATAACGTTTCTATATCCCGAGACACATGCTCGACTACTTCAACGAAGAATTCGACTTCCGGGAGGTTGCTAACAGCCGCGTCCTACGATCACCAACAGCCCACCTGCCATACCGGCAGACGGCTGAAGTTACTTTATAAATCTGGTAAATCTGAAATTAATGGAGATTTCTCATATATAATTTACATATAATCAACATTTTACTATTTTCACTCCTTTAATTAAAAAAAACAACACAGGAACAAAACAATCAATTAAAGCAAATTCAGACCTTTTCTATTTTCATTAGGTTTCATTCCTTTCACTTGTTTGCACAAGGAATCCGAGCTTTACTGTGAGCAGTTATTCTCTCTGCTCCAAGAGACATTTATTGATAAACATACTTGCAGCCAAAAAAGAAAAACTCCCGATCTCTCTTCAGCCTGTGCTTCCCTTTTATTGGCAACCAAAACCGCTTTTACCGTAATAGCCATAGGCATACTGACAAGCAAATATGCCTATCTAAATATAGTTTACTTTGGTTTAGCTTATATATAGAGCTAATAGACTAAAGTAAACTGAATTTTTTCAGTTTGTTCAACAATGCAGCCAAAAGAAAAATGGCTGTAACCAATAAGTTTTGGCGCAGCCATCTTTTTTCCCTTTGTTTGACTTTACTTTAATGAATATATATAAGATGGGAATAAAGTAAAGCTCGTCTTTTTCTCTTTTCGCTGTATTATACTTACATAGTCTCTACTCAATATTAATGATTCTGATTATATGTCCTTTCAAAAACAAACTCCTGTAGCCACCGTTGAAATGATGGATTATCTTGGTATTCCTTGTAGAGTTCCAACCCTGAAGTCATTGATTTAAGAATAATCGCCATCAATGCTTTGTCGCTTTCAATTCTCGCAACCGCTCTATCAGAATTACGAATTGCATTCTGATAAGCCTCATTTTTAGCAACCTCTTCGGGAATAGCAGCGATTTGTTGGCGGATACGATCTGAATCCGTCCAGGGAATATTTCCGAATCGAGTGTTGAACTCTTCCAAAATCGTTGTCAGCGACTGAAGATTCGGGGATGTAATGCCTCCGCTCCGTCCTACGGGAATGGCTTGGACTTCCGCTTTTTCATTGTCCAAAATAATACGTTGTTCTTCCTGAATCGTATTTTTGTAGCTATTGAAATCCACAGCATCAAGTAACCCTTCTGTATAATCATCTCCTTCCGGAGTCGGCAGCTTGTGAATAAGCAAATTGAGAAAAATACTCAACTTTTCCCATTCCGCACTTCCAAAAGGCAATATGGCAGCCAAGAAGGCATAGGTTCTGATAAAACTTTTGGCACTGCTCTTGAATTTTACCTGTGAATCGGTATTCAAAGTCTTGTAATTCTCGGCACATGTATCCAAAATCGAATCAATCATTTCACGATCCGACGCACCAAGGAACAATCCCACCAAACGTTCGACATCTTCAGCCGTATATACTTGATGTTTTTCCAGTTCGGCAATAAGGTCATTGAGTTTATTAGGGTCGGTTTCCGAAGCTAATTCAGTCGTTTTATAATAACGCTGGAACGATTTTTTAATGTCTTCCGGATTATTGGCAAAATCGAGAACAAATGTGTCTCTTTTTTGGGGATGGGCCCGATTGAGTCGAGACAAAGTTTGTACGGCTTTGATATCCGTCAGAATCTTGTCTACATACATCGTATGAAGCAGAGGTTCATCATAGCCCGTCTGGAACTTATTGGCAACAATAAGAAAACGATAGGGGTCTTTCTTGAAGCGATCTTCGATCTCTGCACTCGGAAATCCATTCAACGAGGCTTCGGTCATCTTTCCGTACTCCTTGTATTTATTTGGCAACTCCTTTTCTCCGGAGAATGCGATTATGGCTTTATACTGGCTTCCTCGTTCTTCCAGCAATCGGCAAAATTCAAAATAGTAATCTATAGCTCGTTCGATACTGCTGGTCACGACCATTGCACGAGCTTGTCCTCCTATTTTCCCTTTGCTGATGACATTCGTATGGAAGTGCTCGACCATAATTGCCGCTTTGTGGTGGATTGTAGTTCGATCACCTTCAACATAGGCACGGAGTTTGGCTTGTGCCTTTTCATTGTCGAACAACGGGTCATCTTCCGTTTTTTTCACAAGTTTATAGAAACTCGATACCGGGGTATAATGCTCCAGCACATCCAGAATAAATCGTTCCTGAATCGCTTGACGCATTGAATAGGTATGAAAAGCCACATGTCGTATTTGCCCGTCAGGCTGCGGTATCGCATCTCCAAACATCTCCAAAGTCTTGTTTTTGGGTGTTGCAGTGAATGCGTAATAATTGGCATTTCGGACCATCCGATGCCCTTCTATAAGTTTGTTGATTTTATCTTCGATATCTTCCTCGTCGTCGCATACATTTCCCGAAACGGCCATATTCATCTTGGCAAACAGGCTTCCCGTCTGGCTTGAATGTGCTTCATCGATAATGATAGCAAACTGTTTGTCCTTATTTTCCGTGCCTATACTCGACAAAATGAACGGGAATTTGTGAATGGTTGTAATAATTATCTTCTTTCCCGCATTAAGTAGCGAACCGAGTGTGGAAGAGTCGTCGGCCCAGCCAACAACGCTCCGCTCCTGCATGAATTGTCTGATTGTATCCCGAATCTGTCGATCAAGATTCACACGGTCCGTAACCACGATAATTGAATCGAAAAAGGTCTTTCCACTTTTCTCCAGTTTGACCAACTGATATGCCAGCCATGCAATCGAATTCGATTTGCCGCTCCCGGCGCTGTGTTGAATCAGATAGCGTTTCCCCACTTCATTCCGAAGGGTATCGGCCAACAGTTTGCGAACCACCGTCAATTGATGATAACGTGGGAAAATCATGGTTTCGCCGACAACCTTGTTCGTCTTCCGATTGATTTTCTCGACCACCTGCGAATAATTCTCCAAAATATTCGACAACGATTCCTTGGTCAGAATCTCTTTCCAAAGATAATCGGTCTTGATGCCATCCAGATTAGGCGGATTGCCAGCTCCACCATTGTTCCCCTTGTTGAATGGCAGGAACCAAGATACCTTACCGCACAACCGTGTACACATTTTCACCTCGTTGTCATCGACCGCAAAATGTACTGCACATCGCTTGAAGTTAAAAATCAACTCCTTCGGGTCGCGGTCATTCATGTATTGATTGACCGCATCATCGACATTTTGTTTGGTTAGTCTGTTTTTCAGTTCAAATGTGGCGATTGGCAAGCCGTTTATAAAGATAGCCAAATCCAAAGCTAATCGGGGAAATTCCTTGGAATAGGTCACCTGCCTCGTGACACTGAAAATGTTTCGGGTATACAACGCTTTCGCCATCGGATTCTGTTCCGAGGGTGTAGAATAGTAAAGGTCGAATTTATAAGCCAGATATCTGAAACCGTTGCGAAGAACGTCGACAATCCCAGCCTCGCCCAATTTCTTGCGCAGACTGACAAAAAATTTGTTCCGCTCATATTCACTATCAAGAATATGTGCGGCTTTCACCTTTTCGGGCTGTGTGGCTTGCAGGAACCGTAATACCCGCCCTTCATCGAGCGCATACTCCTTACTGAACTCGGCAGCCTTGCCGAGCTCGTAACCATTCACATCGACCAGATAGTCGGATATTATCTTCTCCAAACCGGCTTCGCTGATATCTGTTGCCATAATATTTCTCCTTTTTATTCTTCGTTTGGTATTTCTACTCCTCTGACATCGACTTTCCCTGTTACAACATCAGAAATTAGACGTTGCTTATACTCTTGTAGGTAATTGATTTCCTCTTTTAATTTTGCTATGTAATTATCAATAAATGTAATTCGAGATTGCAAATACAATACTATTGCATCTTGTTCTTCTCTGGGAGGAATAGGCAGATATTGTTTACTAAAAGTATCATAATTAAAGTCTGATGACCTTTCTCGAATTCCTCTATATAATGATTCTATATATCCAGACCGTGCCATTTCTCGGATCAAATGCGCATAATAATGGGGTGAATAATTACCTTTAGGAGTACAACAATGGTAAACAGAAGTTCCTTTACCATCCGAGTCCGAAACTCCAATTGCCCCAGCAAAGGCATCCATCTGGTGAATTACTAAATCTCCCTTTCTAACACCCTGGTATCCAGTTTCTGTAAGAGATTCAGTAAAACCTGATATCCTTCGATTTTCTCTTAATGTTACTTGTCCATCCCGAAAACATGTAACAACCTTATCATTTGTCCGTACTGCTCTTTTTTCTTTATTAAACATATACTTGGCTCGCATTATTTCCCAATGAGCCGGAATTTTTCCCAGCCATTCGATTCCGCTCTCTTTCATCGGAGCATTTGGATCGAGGCCACGGGTAACAACGGCGGCAATTTCCGCCTGCTTTAATTCAGATAAAGTTTGTAACTATCTCTCTATCTGACATATACGTTCATTTATCTTGTTTGACTTATAATCCAGATAGGCAACAATTTGCCGTTGTTCCTCTTCGGGAGGAACGGGAATACGCAATCCTGCAAAACGTTCTGTTTTAACGACCTTACGTAATCCAGAATACAATGGTCTCAATGCTTTTGCTTCATCAACAGCAAGAAAATAATAATAGTAGAACTGGCTATTGATACCTTTGATTGAAAAAACATTGTATGCCCCTGTTATCATGCCATCTATTGATGACAATCCAACAGTACGAGGAGTTTCATCAACATCGAACAAGCAAAAAATAATATTCTCGGATTCAACAATTTTATAATTGTCAAATTCCTTGGGAAATTTACCTTTCCCGCTTTCTATATCACGCTGAATGACACCTTGTTTTGTTAACGATAGCAACGTGTATTTGTAAGCATCTTGTCCTACGACATTATCATGCTCCGTTATAAATATTTTATTCCGGAGCAGGTCCCAATGAGTTGGAATTTGACCAAGCCATTCGATACCGCTGTCCTTATATGTTGGATATGCTTTTGACATATATTGTGATTTTCTATAATAAAAACCCGGATTCTCTTGTTTTGGAACGTTCTTTGTTGTATCTTTGCAACGCTCATCTATAAATAGAAAGAGTTTCGAGGCTCGGTTTACCGCGATGTAAATCTGAGCCTTGCGTTTTATAATACCTCGTCCAGTCTCTTCTTCAACTTATTCTCTATTTGTTTGACTCCATATTCTTTGTTCAGATAATATGCCGTTAGCAGATAGTATGATGCACCGTTCCGTTTTTGAGGTTCAAAAACAATAACGTACTTCTGTTTTTTATTGTAAATATATGTGCGAACCACATCCATGCGTTTCCGGCGGTCTCGTTCTACAAGACTAAATATCTCGATGCCATTCTCATTTGTCGCTTCATCCGTATGGGTTTTTATCCAATGTAATCGTTCAGAACGATATTTGTCGAAAATACGACGCGGTACGACATGGCCATTCTCATCCTCTTCATTTATTTCTTCACATGTCAGATGGATAAATTGTCGGTCCATATCAACCTGCCCTTCACTTTTAATCGGATATATTCTCTTCCCAAGAAAATAAAATCTATCATTATTTTCAATGTCGCGCTGATATACCCCTCTGAGCGATTGTGTCCGTTCAATGGGAGACATATGACCTATTTCAAGAAGGTCGGGATAACGCTTGAGTAAATTAAAAGGCATATTATTTCAAACTAATAAAAAACAGATTAAATTTTTTGTTAGACAGCGGTGATGTTCTTGAAATATTGGTGTGCTCCTTCAACCTGTCTACAATTTTCTTTTTAGCCAGAACCTTACCTTCAATATCCCCTCGCTCCATGCGTAGATTGTAGTTGATTGCTCCCATTAGAATATCGGCAAGTTGCATGAAACAACTTTCATGAGACCGCATAAATTGGAAATGCCTTATCGCTGTGTTCCAATGCAGGATTTCCTGCAATTTATGCAATTTAAGATGACTGCATGTGTCTTTAATATCAAAATAGACATTGTAGTTATTCTCCAAGTCACTATTCTGATGTAAAAGTTGGTAATACATTCTGAAATAAAAATCATTGAATGTATAGTCCGGACGGGTTTCGTCTATTTGTGACTTGTCTATGATTACAGCACGAAACTTCATGTCCGTCATAAAAAAATATTCAACAATTTCTTTATACATCGGATAGGTAGCTTCATGGACATTTGTCCATTTTAATTCGCCATCATAATGATATTTCGCCTTAATCGACTTTATTTGTTCTTTGGCCATTTTGATCTGTGGATATGCAATGCTTACATACGCAAGAATCATAAACGGATGCCCGTCATGTATCATGTGGGTACTCTCGTCGCAATATATATTGAAAGTCTTGTTTGCCATTGTTTATTCATTTAATATGTTATCCAATAATCCTTTTGTCGATTCCTCTATAGCTCGAATGTCTGCACGAATCTCATCGAGCGTTCGCAACTGCTTGGGCTTATAGAAATATTTGGTGAAACTCAATTCATAACCAATTACATAATTGTCCGTATTGACAATGGCATCGGGCGTATATGGAAGAATCTCGTTCCGAACAAAAGCTTCGATACCTCCTTCATAGGTCAGTGGAACTTGTTCTTTATCACGTAACGTCTTGTCGATTTCGATTTTACCTCGTTTGTTCTTGACGATAACGCCTTGTTCGTCACGTTTAGGACGGTCAACCGTGATTTCCCAGTACCCGAATTCGGAATTGTCGAAAATCTTACTGATAGGCGTCTCTTCAAAATCCATATAAGCCCGAAGTATCTGTTCATTGATTTCCGGCGTAAATTCGCAATTTTTCTCACCGAGGTTCTTACGAAGAGGTGATTTCAGACCGGTAGCATCAATCAATTGAATTTTCCCTTTCCTTCGGGATTCCTTACGGTTCGTGACAATCCAAATGAAAGTTCCAATGCCTGTATTGTAGAACATCTTCTCGGGAACAGCAATAATAGCCTCCAAAAGGTCATTTTCGATAATATATCTCCGTAAGTTACTCTCACCGCCTCCTGCATTACCGGTAAAAAGCGACGAACCATTATGGACTTCAACAATACGAGTTCCCAACTCGGTGGTATCCTTCATTCGACTAATATTGTTCGCCAAAAATAACATTTGGGGGTCACCAATATTAGGAACCAATGAATAGGCCGGATTTCCATCGTATGCTATCAGGAATCTACCATCGGTAATATCCTTTTTATCTTTCAATCCCCAATTCTCCAAATCTCGTTTCCAAGGAGTCCCGAATGGTGGATTGGAAATGCAGAAATCGAACTTCATACCCGCTTTACCGTCTTCGGAAATGGTCGAACCAAACGAGATATTATTTGCTTCTTCTCCGTCTCCTTTTATAAGGAGATCCGATTTGCATGTCGCATAGGTCTCCGGCTGTAATTCTTGACCAAAAATATGCGTATTAATACGTCTTCGGCAAGTTGCTGAAAGCGTTCTTCGCTTACGGATAGAATACCTCCGGTACCACAAGCCCCGTCATAAATCAAATAAGAGTTGTCGGTAATTTTATCCATGATGGGAACAAATGCAATTTCAGCCATCAATGTAACAATATCACGAGGTGTAAAGTGCTCTCCCGCTTCGGTTACATTGTTTTCTTCGTTGAATCGTCGTAACAACTCCTCAAAGACGGTACCGATAGAATGATTGTCAAGAGCTGGCAGACGCACAGAGCCATCATCAAATATGACAGGACGATTACTTAAATTGATTCTATTGTCAACAAATTTTTCGATGAGCAACCCCAATACGCCGCCTTCGACCAGTGTATCTATCTCATTGCGAAATTTGAATTTCGTAATAATGTCCTGAACATTGGCACTAAAACCATCCAAATAAGCAATGAAATCCAATTTTAATTGTTGGGAATTGGTCCTTGATTTCAAATCTTTGAGCGTAAATGGAGAACTGTTGCAGAATGCTTGTCCAGCAACAGCACACAATGCTTCGTCTTGTTGAATGATATTGGCTGCGGTTAAGCGTTCTTTCATCGCTAAAACCTCTTTTTTCGTATCCTCTAAAACGGCATCGAAGCGTCTCAATACAATCATCGGGAGAATCACTTTACGGTAATCCCCCTTGTTATATACGTTTACAAGAACATCGTTAGCAATATTCCATATAAATGAGACCAGTTGGTTATGTTGTATCTGTGTCATATCGTTTATTAGTCTTTTAAGCATCCAATAGGAACCACATAAACTCCGTCTGCACGTCGATAGGCAAATTTTCCTGTAGCCGTCAACACCATTAAGAAAGACGGGGCTTTCATTTTATCCGTATCTATCTTTGCAGCCAATGTTTTTAAGGTAGTTGCGCCTTGCTCTATAAGTTGGTCTCCGCCAAGTTTTATTTCGATAAGGCCAAATTTACCATTGCGCAGATGAACAACTGCGTCACATTCGAGGCCGTACTTGTCTCGAAAATGATAAACTTGTCCATCTAAAGCGCTCGCAAATACGCGTAAATCCCGGACACAAAGTGTCTCAAATAACAACCCCATTGTATTCAGATCATTAATCAGGTCCTTTGGGCCAAGACCCAAAGCAGCAACAGCAATTGACGGATCAACAAAGTACCTGGTATCAGATGTCCGAATAGCTGTCTTTGAGCGCAGATTAGGATTCCATGCAACAGAATCTTCTATGACAAAAATTTTTTTCAGAGCGTCAATATAAGAAGTAACCGTTTTTACATCCGTTGATTCTTCATCATTCACTCGCATATCTTCTACAATAGTACTGATGGGAGCCTGAGAACCTTGATGTCGAGCATATGAACGCATCAATCGTTTTGCCCGTTCTTGATTGCGTCGAACGCCATCTACTCGAGAAATGTCCGAACGCGTCACAGCGTCATAATAGTATTTCACTTGATCCAGCGCAATATCTCCTGTTTGCAATGATGCACGAGGCCACCCTCCTCGACAAATTAAAAAAGCAATATCATCAAGCGACAATTTATTGATTCCCATTATATTGTCTGGAGTTTCAAACATCCCCTCCAAACTCACTTCTCCAGAAGATTCCCCCGACTCGTATAAACTCATGGGACGCATAGTTAGCCATGCAAATCTACCTGCTCCTGAATGATGAATTTCTTCTGTTTTTGCAGGAACGGCCGAACCAGTTAAAATAAAAAGACCTTCGCCTTCTCTGTGATCGACTTCAAAGCGGATTGTATCCCATAATTTGGGAGCAAGTTGCCATTCATCTACCAATATGGGACATTCTCCGACCAACAACGCTTTAGGATTTATATCAGCCATACGGAGATTCTGTTCTTTGTACAAAGGATCGTCCATGTAGATGATTGTGGACGCCTGTTGCTCCGCAGTTGTAGTTTTACCGCACCATTTAGGTCCTTCAATCAAAACGGCACCGATACCTGCCAGCTTTCGTTGTAACTCCTTATCCGCAATTCTCGGTTTATATGTCTTCATATCTATATACTGATTATAAGGCAAAGATAATACTATATTTTAGAATTTCCATATGTGGCTAAATTAAATTACCTTTTTTGGCTAAAAAATACAACGCCATTCGGCTGCATTTTTTTGTGTTTTTTGGATAAAGCGTAGTTGAAATCCTGAATAATCAAGTGGAAGTTTAGCGATAATTCGCTTCAATAATTGTGTTATGTTCTTGCCACAACCATTCTCCAACGGGCTTGCCCGTCTGCCACGAAATTTCTTTCGGGGGAGCCTAATTTCCGATGTCCATAAACCATGAGAATTAAAGAGAAGATATTTTCACTTATTATCCTTATTTGCAGTTGTTTGCATTTTCTATCACGATTCTCTTCAATTCCGAAAAAATCTCATTTCAGACGGATTTTTGTTACTCGTTTTTGTTTCTTTTCCAACTAAAGAGACTATATTTGCAGTGTGATTTCAAGATGCGAACACACTTATGACGGACAGGAGTAACAAAGATAGCAAAAAATCGCCAGTCAAGATAAGGTTCAAGGCGATGAAAGACGGCCGCAGATCCATATATCTGGACTGCTACCGTAACGGCCATCGCAGCTATGAATACCTCAAACTGTATCTTGTGCCAGAGACCGACGACAAATCATTGCGCCGGAATGAAGCCGCGATGCGGAAAGCCGAGATCGCCTGCAGGAAGAAATTGCGTGAATTGGAAAAGTTACCGACCGAGAACAGACGGCTTATGGATACGCAAGGCTATATCTCTAATAAGGGCATATCCATACTGGAGTGGCTTTCCCGTTTTAAGGAGATACAGCGTAGCCGTGGTGTACATGATATCCATGCTATAGACCGGTTGTGCGCCATCCTGTCCGAAATGAACTGCGGTGACACAAAGGTAAATGAAATCGGCAAGGACTTTTGCATTGCCTTTGTGGAATATCTGAAGACCGGATATAAAACAGCCAAAGGAGAAAACCTTAAGCCCAAGACTGCATTTAACCGCCAGTGCACATTCGTGACAGCTCTTAATGTTGCCGTACGGGAAGGAATCATCTCCACCAATCCCATGAACCTACTCTCACATCACGAAAGGGCAAAAGCGAGCAAAGGGAAAAGAGACTATCTGACCATGGACGAAGTGAAGCGACTGATTGCGACACCTTGTAAAAACAATATGATTAAGAACGCATATCTCTTTGCCTGCAACTGTGGTTTGCGGCTCGGCGATGTCCGTAAATTGAAATGGGGTGACATAACGCAGGACAACGGCAGATGGATACTTTCCGTCATCATGAACAAGAGCGAAAAGCCAATACATATACCTCTCGGCGTGCAGGCAAGAAGATGGATACCCGGATGTGAAGACAGCGGGAAACACGATACTGGCAACCTTGTCTTCGAGCATCTGCCCGGAGACTCCCACATCAATGACATCCTGAAAATATGGGCTGCCGATGCCGGAATAACCAAATCGGTGACCTATCACACAAGCCGACACACCTTCGCCACGATGCTGCTCACGCTCGGTGCAGACCTTTATACCGTTTCCAAACTTTTGGGCCATTCCCAGATAAAGAACACGCAGATTTATGCTGAAATCATCAACCGAAGGAAAGACGAGGCAGTCAATCTCATAGACAAAGTGTTTGATTAAGAACAAATCTTTTATAAATGACACCACTATGGCAAAAGCAATAAAGACACCCAAACAGCCCAAGGAACCTGTCAGAGTCCGTTATAAGACACTCAGTGACGGGAGCCAGTCCGTCTATCTCGACATCTACCGTAACGGAAAAAGGCAGTATGAGTTCCTGAAACTGTATCTCATCCCGGAGACGAATGCGGCAGCCAAGGCGCAGAATAAGGCCACGCTTGCTGCGGTTAACACCATAAAGTCGCAGCGCATCATCGAGCTGACCAATGGAGTGGCAGGGCTGAAGAACACCTCCCTGCGGTCGAAGATGCTGCTTCTCGACTGGATGCAGGCATACAAGGAGAGTCAGGAGAAAAAAGGAGTGCGAGGAAGTGGCAAACTGATATCCAACACGATGAATGTGCTGCGTGCCTTCAATGCAAAGGCGACCATGCGGGACATAAACCATGACTTCTGCCTTGCCTTTATAAACTTCCTGCGTAACATCTATGTAAGCCCGAGCGGTAAGAAGCTGTCGCAGTTCACCTGCGTTTCCTACTTCGGATGCTTCCGGGGAGCGTTGAATGCGGCAGTTCGAGAGGAAATCATTGCCGAAAATCCGGTAAACCGGCTTAATACGGACGAGAAAATCAAGATGCCGGAGAGCAAGCGGGAGTTCCTGACCATAGACGAGGTCAAGATTCTCATAGACACTCCTTGCAGACGGGAGGATGTCAAAGGAGCGTTCCTGTTCTCCTGCTACTGCGGCTTGCGGATCAGCGATGTACTGGTCCTGAAATGGAAAAATGTGGATAGTTCCGCTGAGCAGTGGCGCATCAATATCATCATGCAGAAAACCCGTCAGCCTCTTTATCTTCCCCTTTCCATGAATGCAAGGAAATGGATGCCGGAACGGAACGGAGCCGGAGATGAAGACCTTGTATTTCCCACATTGCCATGTGAGGACACCTGCAATGTGCAGCTCAAACCGTGGATCAAGGCGGCGGGCATAACCAAGCATGTAACCTATCATGTCAGCCGCCACACCTTTGCCACAATGTTGCTGACACTCGGTGCTGACCTTTATACCGTATGCAAGCTACTCGGCCATTCGGATGTGAAGACCACCCAGATATACGCCAAAATCATCAACAAGAAAAAGGAAGATGCCATCAGCCTTATCGACATGGAGTTTGCCAATACCTGAACGAATATAATAATATAGAGTATGAGAAGATTGCCAGATGATTTCAATGTGAACATCCTGCTGCCGGGAGCAGTGTGGCTACTCATATCTGTCCTTGCCGGACGGGTAGCGGTCGCACGGCTTGAGACGGATGCTATTACCGTCGTCATGTTCGTGGTAATCTCGCTCGTTATCTTCATTGTTCCGATGGCTGTCTATATGGAGTATCGCAAGAAAATCGAGCAATTGTCGGAGCGCAAATCTAAAAAGGCTTCTTCACCGTCTGGCAGCGGTTCCTCTGGCAAGTCTCAATCGACCACAGAACCAGAGACAGCATGTCGGTTTTCCTTTCCACCGGATTTCCCAGATGCCCTGAAAGGAGACAGAACTATGATATTTATGGAAGCCTTGCGTCACGAAGGCTTTCTTGATGCGGAATATCGGCCGCATGATGGATGCAATGCCACACAGATGGCTTTCATCGCGGACAGCATAGCAGCAATCTGCAACATCAGCCGCCAGTGGAAAATTTTTGGCGACTATTGGCATCTGAACAATATGCGCCAGTTGTTGGATGTGAAGAACCGCAGGGGTTCCAAAGCCGACAAAGAGGATGTTATAATCTCCATTTTTAAGAAAGTGGCGGAAGCCGACGATAATATCCGCAACACCGATGCATATCGCAGTTGGGAGAGAAATATCAAAATTTAACCGCCTTATCGTTTCAGGCGACCCATCTCGCTTAACATATGTTTTTTCTATTCCCTGTTTTCGTCTGTTTGTGGTTGTTTTACAGCCGTGCTTTTAAAAGTTTTCCACTTGGCTTTCCATCTGTTTTACAGTCAGTTAATAACCTTTGTCGTGTGATTTCCGATGGCTTACTTTGCACCGTCTTCCTTATCGGAACGACGGCTTTCACAGCCTAAGAAATCACATCAAAAACGACAGAAATATGGAACAGACGAACCAACTGATCTCGACAGCCGAGGCTGCGAAATTTCTCGGAATCAAAGTGAGCTATCTTCACAAGCTGATGATGCGACGCGTCATCCCTTACTACAAGCCCAACGGCAAACTGTGCTTCTTTGACAAAGCCGAACTGGAGGCATGGATGAAGAATGTACGCGTGGCATCGCAAGCGGAACTCGACCAACAGGCACAGAAGTACATCATCAACCGTTCGAAGCGGTAAGTCATGGCAGGCATATACGACTACATTAACCAGTTTTGGGCAGAAGCGGAGCGCAGTCCTTTCAACCCTACGGAGGTAGCACTTTATCATTACCTCCTATATGAGGCAAACCGCCTGCGCTGGAACATGCCGTTTGCCTGCCATACAGCCATCCTCTGCGTGCGGCTCTCGACCACCAAACAGAATATCAGCAAGGCACGGCAGCATCTCAAAGAACGTGGGCTGATAGATTATCAGGTCGGTACAGGAATCCACACCCCTGCGCTATATTCCTTGACCATGCAGCCGTCCCGGCAGTTGCCGCATCAGATTACCCGACAGTTGACCCATGAGTTGACCGTACAGTTGCCCCATTCTAATATAAAAGATAAAGACGAAGATATTATCAACTCCCAACACGCGCGGGAAGATGGACATAAATCACTGGATGAGCTTGAGTCACTCCTGCTTGCCGATACGGTTTGGCAGGACAAGATTATCGAAGTGCTGGCGAAAAGAGAAAACTGGATTATTGACAGAGGCAGGCTACACGGGCATATCCGTGACTTCTTTGACGAGCAAAGAATCGGCGGAAACGTGCAGCGGGACGAGAGCGATTGCCGAAGCCATTTTTACCATTGGATTATCAAACATCTGAATACAACCCGATATGGAACAAAACGGAAATCCCCAACTTATAGAGACTCTGATGTCACGGCTGTGTCAGCCGAGGACTACGAAGGAGCGTTTTAGACTGCCTTTCGATGAAGAGACGGCTGCGAAACTGCTTAAATGTGCCATCGCAGGCGAAGTGAGCCGTTTCGGAGGCACATTTCTTTATCCTGACGCAGTAGACTCACAAGTCAGGAGCCTTGCTGCGAGCCTTACCTCCGGCAGACGGTGCGGGGTGATGCTGTGCGGCTTGTGCGGCAACGGCAAGACCACCTTGATGAGGGCGTTCCAGAACCTGCTCAATGTGGTCAGGATACCGGACAGCTACCATAGGAATGTGTACGGTATGCCCATCGTCAATGCGGTTCATATTGCCCATCTGTGTCGGAACAGCTATACCGAGTTCCTGCGGCTGTGTGATATGGAGATGCTCGGCATCGATGACATGGGCATCGAGCCTGTGGAGGTGCAGGAGTTCGGCAACATGCACAGGCCGCTGACTGACCTGCTTGCAAGAAGATACGAGAACCGTGGCTTCTCGTTCATAACCACCAACCTCGTACCGCAGCAGATACGCAAGTTATACGGCGACAGGATTGCTGACAGGCTGAACGAGATGGTGGACAAGATTGTATTCGACAACCCTTCATTCAGAAAATAGACGATGAAACGAATGGACAAAGCTAAGGAGACAATATCGACGGCGGTTGTACTGCCGTGCCAGACGAAAGGGAAAATTGGGGAGTGTTTGGGGAGCAAGTATAGGTTTTGTGTGCCACAAAACCGCCGACCGGATGTCGGGAACGCCACCCACGGAAAACCAACGACAGATGGAAAGTAATCCCCAAACGCAGGAATACAGCAAGCCGAAAGGAGGCCGTCCGAAACTGCCGGACGGGCGGCAGCGCACCCATGCCGTCAAGGTCTATTTTGACGAGGAGAACTATGCCAAGCTGCTCAAAAGACACAAGCGGACGGGCAAGCCCCTTTCGTCCATCGTCTATGAACTGGCGGTGAACGGCTATGTCAGGGAGCCGCTTTCCAAAGAGCTTGCATCATGCGTCAGAGCGATGGCTTCGATGGCGAACAACCTGAACCAACTGGCGCACGAAGCGCACCTTTCCGGGTATGCCGCCGTGGAGGAACGAACAAGGGAACTGTCGGAAAAAATCGCAAGGGTACTGGTGAGAGTCAGCCGTGAACTATAGAAATCCCAACTTATGATAGCACAGATAAACAGCGGGGCGCAATTCGCCGGACTGGTAAATTACGCCAACGACATAGCCAAGAAAAGAACAACAATCGTGGCATCGGAAGGTGTCTGCACGTCGTCTAACGAAAGCATTACAGCGAGTTTCCAGGCACAGGCAAGGATGCGTCCGGGACTGAAAAATTTTGTCGGTCACATATCATTGAGCTTTGCACCGCAGGACACGCCGAAGCTCACGGACGGCTTCATGGCAGAAGTGGCCAAAGAGTACATGAAAAGGATGGGGATAACCGGCACGCAGTATGTCGTATTCCGGCACAAAGACCAGCCGCACGGCCATGTGCATATCGCCTACAACCGTGTCCGCAATGACGGCACGGCCATCACGGGTGATTCCAATTTCAGGAAGTCAATCGCTGTGACAAAGGCACTGACAAGGGAATACGGGCTTACTTTCGGCAAGGGCAAGAAGAATGTCCGGCGTGAGCGTCTGCGCGGCAAGGATGCCGTGAAATACCGCTTGTACGATGCCATCCGGGAAGCGATGAAAAACAGTCATGACTGGCAAAGCTTGCGTGCGGCTCTCGAAGCGAAAGGCATTCGCATGGCAGTTGTCCAAAGGGCTGGAGGAAGCGGCAGGACAGGAATCATTTTCACTTACGGGAAGATGACTTTTTCAGGCGGTCAGATAGACCGGAGCCTGACTTACAACCGCATCAATCAGGCTATGGAGGCAGTCAGCCAGACCGATGCCGCAGACGCATCCATGCACAGGCACGGGCAAACCGCCGCTCTTTTTGGCGGACAGTCTGTTTCTTCCCCTTTTGTCGGTATTGACGGCAACGGAGAGGAAGCCACCGTACAGGCTGAAAACACATTGCCTGACGGTACGGACAGTTCTACCATCGGCGGCAACATCGGCGAGGCGGCTGTGGAAATCATCATGCAGCCCCATGCCGTCCAGTCCGCCGGAGGTGGCGGAGGAAGCAATGACCGAGGATGGAGGGATGACGACAAGGAAAAGAAGAAGAATAACAAGCCATATCCACGGAGGAGGTAACCATGACGAACAGGAAACCCACGCCCTTAAAAGACGAAAAGCCTGACCCCATCGAGGAACTTCAGGAACAGTTGGCGGAACTTATAGCGGCTGTAAATTCGCTTGCAGAGAAAGGCAATGTCACGGCAGAACGCCAACCGGACGAACGATTTCAAAATATCCTTTCCACGGCTGTTGTAAAGGCCGTGCAGGACTTGCTGGAGGCACGGCAAAGGAAGTTCGAGGAAGCCGACAAAGGCAAGATGACCATAAACGAGATTTTGCAGGAGATACTCGGCCAGTATGATGACATCTGCGGAAAGGCAAAGGGCTTTTATCAAATCTATCAGGGTGCGGATGCCCGTTTTAAGCACATTGACGAGAACCTGCAAAAGATTAGCGGCAATCAAAAGATATTGTACGGCATGATGAAAACCGTCCAGCAGGCACACAATATCAAGCCAGACAATGAGTGTAAGCGCCCGACCATGCCGTCCGGCAGTTATAAGCAGATACCCCGATACTTCTTCCGGGATATACCCTTATACTACCTGAAATGGTGCTGGGAATCTCCCTCACTACGGAAGTTTGTTGTCATCTGCCTTATCCTTGCGCTGGTGGTCAGTATCGGGCTGAATCTCTTTATGGCCAACGATAACGCCCACTTGCGCAAGGAAGTGACAAGCTACGAATACATCTTACGGAGCAGAGACAAATAAAATGTACCATAAGTTGGTATAAGTGTTTGCACTTATGAATAACTATCTTCATCTGGCTCTGCAACAAGGCTACTCGAGCCCCATTCCCCTAACGAGTATTCCGCTTTTGTAAAACCAATTTCCGCAATGGGGAACTTCTCTATTGCTGTATATCGTACTTGCCGCAAAGATGTAAGAGATTCGCAAATCCGCATATAATATGCACCTAACCCAAATGCGTCAAGAACGGTTTTATTGAACGAAATCCAATCTACATCGGTTAATTCTTTTTCTACAGAGACTATCTCTTTCTTGCATATGACCGCAAATTTTTCTTTTATTTTTTTCACTTCCAGAGGCAAGAGCAAATCAGGATTAAGCATATAACAATTCTCGACATTCTCCTTGTTTATGTCAAGAACGCCAAGCCCACGACCAAAGCCGACAGCCTCAATAAAGAATTTCATCAACACAGAATTTAGCAGAGCATGGCACAATTCGTAGTCTTGCTTCGGGTTAATGAAGTTCAGACCTATCAAACGCTGGTTGATAAACGATGGCTTTTCGAATTTTCCAAAGAATATACGATTGTCAGGATTCATCATTGTGAATATATGCGCAATCTCATTTGGCTTCATCTCGTACCATTCCATATTACTCCTTTTAAGCACTTTTGGAAGGGGAATGCCCGTACCGTTCTTTTCGCGTTCAAACTTTTTTATCCACTTATAGGCTTGGGGATAGGAAACCTTTAATTCATCTTCTTTTTTGTCGCAGCAGAACGCTTGTCTATCTGTCTTTGCAATTAGTGAATCTACATTCTTTGCATTGAATAGTGCGGGAAACAAGAACACTGGTTCGATGTTTGATTTTTGAGGGAAGAATAGTTTGTCCCATCCTCGCCTACTTCCACGAAAAACGCTGAAAATTGAACGGAGAGGTGTCAGTTTATTTTTGATTTCCAACAGCCATTTGACATCATGAAATAGCGCATTCAATGACAAATTAAGTCCACGCAACGCTTCTATCTCTTTCTGCGAATACCTTACACAAGACATTACGCTTTTGTCTTGATTCTCATCTAATAGTGAAGAATTTACGATTACTCTTTCAAAACGGGGATTTCGAGCAATCGCTTCCAATGGCTTCTTCCAAATATAGAAATTCGTAAAAGTCCTTTGTTCTTTCTGTTTCTTCTGCAAAACCAACAAGGTTGTTACCACATCTGCATTCTGAAACCAACGTCCTGCACCGCTAATGTGCACCTGCCTAATATTATAGTTTTTTATCAATTCGCCATAGAACACCGTTCCGGCCTTTGTCCCTAACCATGAATTTGAGGTGATTATTCCCACATAGCCGTCATCTTTCAACAGCTCGGATAAATGTAGAGCTATATAATAGGATAAATCAGACTTTTTGTCAAGGTTCTTGAAACTGTCGTTGTTCTCTATTAGCTTCTTATCGTCAGCGTGTAACTTTTCAAAAGGGACAAAGGGCAAGTTTGAGCAAATAGCCCCCAAGAGAGGAAGCGCATACAACATCTTACCCCCGTCATAAGGGTCAACAATGTCTATTTGTTTACCTAAATGTAAGTCTAATGCATTTGATTGAAACAAACGATTAGCCATATTTATAGTATCGCCCGAAGTCATACTTATATTGGCTATTTGGAGAGGTACATTGTATTTGTCACTTGCCCATGTGGTATCTACGGCTGTTTGAATGGAACATCCTATCCGTTTCTTCATTTCCAAAATTTCGTGGGCTATTGTTCCCGTTCCACAACATGGGTCTGCACAATCAGAAGTCCAATCATGAACAGTTATACTTGCGAGGATACGAGCTAAAATTTTGGGAGTAGTATATTGACCGTCAAGTTCACGGCGTGTAGTGTTTACGCACCTTTCCAATATGTTCTGCAACATCTCTTGGTCGATTATCCGAATGCCGTTCTCTTTTAAAAACATGGATAAGTCCGTCAAAGATTCCCACGTAACATCAGGCAATATAGTGTCATAGTCCAGTCCGGCAAAGATATTGTAGAAGTCGCATTTCTCCGTTATTTGCGAGAAAATATCATCTGCCTGACAGGGAGTAGTATCACCGTCCAATGTGTCAATAAGCATTGCGGCATTTTGTTGTCGCTTTATCAAGTGAGCAAAAATTATCCTATATGCCCAATTTAGTATGATTAACTTTGAATACGCCTTAAACTTGTCTGTTTCGTCAAAGGTATATTCAATTTTTACCTCTTGCCACCAGGCATCAATTTTTGCACCAATAACGGCATTCTTCTTGGCACTGTTTCGATAGTGGTCAGCAACTATGTTCTTGTTTTCGTTTATAAGAATGTTTATAGCGTTTTGCGAGATAACATCTGCAACGGAAATATGCCTGACATCGCATCCGACAAGATAATCATTGACTGTCAAAACGACTTCTTTTAATGTTTTTCCCCAATCATCATGATACAATGCTACATCCTGCCTTGTTTTGATATGACTATTTTCCCACCTTTGAGCGATTACAAACTCTTTCTCCTTTTCATCGAGCACATAAAATACAGCATACGTGAAGTTCCATATTACACAACTGTTCAGACCAAGGGCAATGGCTTTCCTTTGTGCATCGTTAATGAAAATTTCATCTGTAATAGGAACATCAGGCATCTTCAATTCCCAGCCTTGCAATATCGAGCTTAGTTCCTTATCCCCATATAAAATCACATCGGGAAACATTCTGCTACCTCGCCCATTGGAGATGGTAAACTCTCCACCTGCTCTTTTTATTGCCAAGTCGTTTTCTTCTACTATCTTGTTTACTTGTGAGATTACCTCTATAGCCCATGAGCGTTCGTTGTGCCTTACATTTGTTTTATTCTGCTCCATAACCAAATTCTTTGATAAGGTTTATTCGTTTAATTGAAGAGCGTGAGTCTTGCGACATGGTTAGCCAGCAATCACGCAATCGCTCCCTTGCTTCTCTAATATAATCTATTTTTTCGTTCTTAAATAATTCCACATCCTTGTTTTTCTCGATGCCAACGAAATTTCTTCCTTCCATTAAGGCTGCAACAAGAAAGCTGCCGCTACCAAATGTATTATCAAGAACCAAAGCACCAGGAACGGTGTAAGTCCGAACTAAGTATCTACCCAATCCTATGGGCTTCTGGGTCGCATGAATAACTCGCCCCTCGCTTTCTGCGGTTTTGAAATAAATGACATCGGTCGGATACCTTTTGCCATCGCTATGTACGTGTACCGCTTGGAAATCACCGTAACTTCCGCTTAACTGATTTTTCCTAACGCCCTTATCATACGGCTCTCCATCTATCATTTGAGGGTTATATATGGGCTGTCGCTTATAAAAAACGCAAACATCCTCATACTTGCGCAATGGTTGCTTCTTTGCATTAAGGAAATTAGTCGGTTTAGACTTTTCCCATACCCATTTATATTTGAACATCTTAGGATTACTCAACATCAACTCGGCTGTAAATAGACCTTGTGAGGTGAGTACAATCGCTCCATTGTCTTTGACTATTCTACAGTATTCTTTCCAAAGGGCATCAAGTGGAATCACGCTATCCCATTTATTTTGCGTCGTTCCATATGGTAAATCGCATAGAACCATATCAATACATTTGTCTGGGAACTGCCCCATAAACTCAATGCAGTCTCCTTCAAAAAGATTATTCATTATTTCATCTAATCTTAACATCTTAGCTACCTTTTTAGTTTCCGCTGCCAAAAGTGAACGCGAATTATTCTTTCGTTGGACGAAGCAACTCCCTAATATCTAAGTCAAGGATTTTAGCCACCTCACGTAGTGTTTCCAATCCTGGTTGGGTCGTGTTGGTACACCACTTCGATACGGTTGCCGGGTCTTTATGCAATTGTTCAGCAAGCCATTTGCTGGTTCGCTTCTTCTCGGCAAGTACTACTTTTATCCTGTTAATGTCTTTGTTTGTACCCATTTTGCGTTCTTCTTTTGAATTTTGCACGGCAAATATACTAATATTTAGCCGAAATTTGCCTTTTGTGGATATAAATTTGCGTAAAATTCAATCTCCTACTCTCAATTTTCCACTTCTATCTCGGCAGTCATCCCATCACTTTTGCCTTTTAGTGTAACAGTTTGGTATCATTTATCGGCAACCGAACAAAATTCATATTAAAGGTCAGATAGTTGCTACGGTACTTCAGTATATAGCCAGAGTGTTGCACTTCATTTTAGCTATCGAATAAGGGGGCCTTGACAATCCCCTCTGTCGATATACAGACTTATTCCCCTATTCACGATAAGAGAAAAGAAAAGGCGGGAACTGGTCTACGGCCGATACCTTGCCTTTCCATTTTCCCTCATCTTGCTCCGACAGCATCTTGTAGAATGCCATCTTGTACCTATCTATTCCTTTGTTGCACCTTGAGTTGGTGGCATTCGTCCGGTAATTGAACAACGAATAGACTTGGTGCTATTTTGTTACCTATAACTCTCAAAAATACATTTATATTATTGATAACTAATGATATATAATCACTAATTGATATATGAGCCTAATACCCCTCCCACCGTTCGGCGGCGGGCGGGATGCCACACAATCTGCAAGCAGGGGCGATCTCGTTGTCCAATGCAGGACTGATTATTAAGTGGCAAACAGGTTGGTATCGTTCGACACAGGATTGCCATCGGAAATTCTCCAGCGACACGCACAGTAGTCAAGCGACAAGAGGGAGAAAGAAGATGGAAAACGAAACAATTATATCCGAATCAAACAACCTATCCCCGCAGCCTATTCAGAGATATTTTTCGTTGGCGGGAGGTCAATCCTATCGACGGCTTGTCCCTTTTATACAGGGTGCCAAAAGCCCGTATTTGGCTCAAACTTTCACCACCGATTTTCTTTCAGTTGTTTATCTGAAAACGGTTTAGTTTTTCTCCCTTATATATAGATGCTAAAGTAAACTAAAATATATATGTTCGCTCCTACGCAAAGAACCGCTCGTGTTTCAGTCGAATAATCCGTTTACCAGATTGACCGCATCATCCTTTTTCTGATTGATGATTTTGGCGTACACCTGCGTCATCTTCACGTCGGCATGGCCGAGCAGTTTCGAGGTCGTGTAGAGGTCTGCACCGAGCGTCAGCATCATAGTGGCGAACGTATGGCGACTCGTGTGAAATGAAAACCGCTTATCTATTCCAGCCGCTTTTGCCCAAGGCTTGAGAAGCGTGTTTATCATCGTTGGGCTCGGTAAGTCGAACACATGGTCTTCTGAGGTCTTGCCTCCACGCTCCGGCATCCACTTCAACGCTTCTGGAGAAAGCGGCAGGTAAATCGGCTCTTTGGTCTTTTGCATGGAAACAGCCAAACGGTATTGTCCTCTATCCACAAAAATATCTTTCCATCTCAAACCGATAATGTCGCTTATCCGTAGTCCGCAGAAGCAGGAGAATAAATAGGCCTGTTTTACGGCCTCGTTTTTCATCGGAGTAGCAATCAGTGCCCGAACCTCTTCAATGGTCATATACGAGCGTTTGCTCTCCGGCAAGCGTATCTTATCCGAGTTGTTAATCTTCATAAATGGGTTGGACTTGATAATATCCGCACGAACGGCGGCATTCAAAGCTCCGTTCAGAATACGGTAATAAGTGTGAAGCGTAAAGTTAGACACCCGTTTCCCTTTGGGGCGATACTCCGTCAGCAGATAGTCGATATACTCTTGACAGAACGCCTTGTCGATCTGATCCATCGTTACCCGTTCTCCAACATAATCTTTCAAGATGCGGATAGTAACTTGGATTTGGTTTCCATCTTTCTTTCCTCGCTTCGCCTGATTCTCTTTGTAGGTTTCCATCCAGTCCAGAAGAAAAACCTTTTCACGGGTTTCGATACCCGCTTCACCGTTGGTAAGTTGAATGATCCGTTTCGATTTGATGGCATTAGCTGCCGCCATAGTCGTTTGGTTCCGCACACGGGCATTGTTATCCGTTTCGGGGATAAGATACATCTGCAGATACTCATATGTCCGTTTGCCATTCCGGTATATATCCAAATACAAGCTCTTGTTTCCATTGGCCAGTTCTTTCATCCGCAAGCGGATAGGTTCTTTGACTTTTGCAGGCTTTTTTACTCGTGGCATATTCCCTCCTCTTTTGCTCGTTATATCTGCTGCAAAACTACAAATAAAAGTCGATACTGAGGAACAAACAAGAAACAAAAATGCACCAAAAAAGAACCAATCAACTAAAAAGAATGAGAACAACAGAAAATATCAAATGTTATATAACACGCTGTAAATTAGTGAATTTATTTGCACTAACTTAGTTTTTGTTTTCATTTAACACCCATACTTTGGAAATCTGGTAAATTTTCAATAGGCAGTCCTGCAAGTTCACAATTCAAATCATCTATATTTATTACCTTGCCAGTATATTTTGCTGTAAAGAATTCATCCAATAGTTTCAATAGGTTATCACAACTAAATCTTGTCCTCTTTATTCTTTCGAATATATTAATAATGTATAATTTTTCATCATCAGAAAGTAATCGTAAATCTACACACTTTCCTTTATTCAAATCGTTCGGTTCAAATTTAATTAATCCATTGCCATATTGACGTGAATTATCGAGGAATATATCTTTTGCAACATTGGTCAGTAAATAAGAAAATAGGATATCCGTATCAATTTCTTCTGTGGTATAAACGCAATGGAAGGTAGTTAAATTGTGAATGTTTGCTTCATTACGCACAAACCTTAAAACTCTCCTATTAAATACAGATACCCAAATTGGGGATGGAGATCTATTTTCCAATGCATACCAAGGCTTTCTGCTTGCACAAAGATATCTTTCATTATATTTATTCTTAATGCCTATATGCAAATAAGACTCTACATTATGGTTTCGTTCGTCAGCACTACCATTGAACAGATACACACTTTTGTCTTCATTTGCTAATAAATGAAAATCATCTTTAGTAAAAATCAGCGACGTTACATCTTGGGCATGGCAAATACATGGCAGTAAACATCTTTCAGTAATATGATATTTATCTTTTTTTGATATTTTGAACGTAAAGAATTCATTTGCCCCAGTGGCAATACCTCTAGTTACTTTGGCAAATGTACTAAATGGAACCAAATGCATATATTTAGAAGAACTTGTTGTCTCATAATATTGCCTCCATTTAATTTCCGCATCCAACTCTGATATCTCATAGGATACATAGTTAGTCAAAGCTGAAGACAAGGTTGAAACATCCTTAATTACTGAAAAACGTATATCATGTTCACTATTATCTTTTTGACAAAAGAGGATACAAGCAGTAGTCAACGCATCGTCAAAAGCACATTCTGTAAAATCTACGATGATAATATGCTTTAATGTGCCACTTTGTAAGAGGAAACGTTTTACTTCTATTCCATAATCTGAATTAAGAAACTCTGATGGTATAATATATGCTAAACGCCCACCTTCATTGAGTTGTGCAATAGACTTTAATAAGAAGAGGGTATAAATGTTTGTAAAACCATTTAGGTTTGTTCCTAAATGACTATTTATCTGAGATATGTATCTTCCATTATCGTAGTCGTGATATTTTAAGTATGGAGGATTACAAATTATCCCATCATATTTAGCATCCCATTTACTCTCAAGATAATCAGCCTTAGCTATTGATATGATGTCTGATTTTGATGCAAAATTTGCTTTTGCAACTCCTAGCACTGTGTCATCTATATCATAACCTGTAATACATATTTGAGACTTCCTTTTGAGTATAGAACGACTAAATACTCCTAAACCAAATGCAGGTTCAAGAATCTTACAACAAGTAGGGTTCTCGTGAAAAATCCAATCAGTCATAAAATCTGAAATGAATTCTGGAGTAAAGAACTGAGCGTACTTTTTTCTATGCTCTAATCCTACTTTTGCAGAATACTCTTTCTCTGTTATCATAGGTTACAACCGAATAAAGTGTCAAAAGCTCTCTTGTCGAGACAAGCTTCACCACCTTCAAATTTTACATAGAATAACAAACGACCTTTGTTTAGTTCTTTTCTAACGCTGTGATGATTAGGTTCCGTTAATGACTTTGTAACCAAACATGTACCATCTTGTGATGGAATCTTGATGGTAGTCTTGTTTTGATTCTTTGAATCTGCTTCAATATAGTATTTCTCACCTTCTAAATCTGGTTGTGAAATAAGTTCTAGAATGTTCTTAAATGAAATTCCATAAACCTTATCAAAAAAACCTGTACATAGAAATGAGGGACATCATATGTGTCAATCCACTTCTTAACTACCTTTAGGTCTTCCACTTTAGGAGTGATAGATAACGAATTACGTTTTTGTATAACTTTTAGACTCGACTTTAATTTACACAAACAAGAAGATAATTGTTCGAGTCTTTCTGATGACCTCCAAGATGTTAAACGAAAATCAATACTTCTTACAGATGTCGAATCGAGCTGATTTAAAATGGTTATCAACTCTGGTCTCTTCTCCTTAAGTAAGTCCTGGTAATCACTGAGTATTGTCTGCTTTAAGCTTAATGCAAGATTTGTATGATACTCTATTATCCTATTCGCTTCTTGCATGTACTTGTCAATAAGAAAGGCACTGGAACGAACTTCTATGCCAGCTATAGCTTTCTTAACATATTCATGTATTTCTGCACTTGTATGCCTGCTTATATCAAGACCTAATGCCTCATTGTAATCCGCTTTATGGAAAAGTAATAAGTCAGGACGTTTACCAATGGTATCTAACTCATTTTGGTAGTCATGAAAGAAGGTCTCAAAACCCTCATCTCCTGCAACTAAGTCGTCTGATTTTCCATAACGAACCGCAACAATAGCATCAGAATTTTCATTAATTGCTCTAAACAAGAGATCTTCTGCCCAATCTCCTTGTTGCTTGTTTGTGATAAACTCAGAAGATGCTTGTGTCGGCATTGAAGCTTCACTACGTGGTTCGCTAAAATCGACTAAACCAGTATGGATTTTAGAACAAATACTACTAATAATCTTACTATACGATTCCATATTTACACTATCTCTCAAATTTTTATTTACTCTTTTACATTTCAACCCTGTATTGTCTGTCCATTAAAAACTCTCCACCCACCCTTCATACACAGCAAATAGGTCAACAAAAGTATGCCGTTGGCACGAAACTAATTCTACTATTGTTCAATATGCAAAAATAGTGAATATTTCCAGTCGCCAATTTCTATCTTTAGAAAAATCTCCTTATTATCACTATATACTTTATAGCATTCGCCATCTTATGAAAGCAGTATAAACTTTAGTCAAACAAAAACTTAATAAAAAAACTCAGCAAACCTCTATACTAACCTGAATAGAGATAAGCTAAGTTACATAACTGCAGCCCCGCCAAACGCTGACCTTCACCCTTTCCTCGGGCTGCCATTCTGCAATAGAGACAATCGCCTGACTGCTCCAGAGTCAGAGCCGAATTAGCATCCTCCGAGCATTCGTATTCCCAGGGCAGTTCGTAAACGAAACCCTCTTCCTAATAGCCCATATAATTGTGATATGGGTCGGGAACCAGACGCACATAATCCTCTTTGAGCAGGATTCTTAGGAGTTTCTCTGCGTCATATATCAGCAGCGGTGCCCCGGCCTTATACAAAGCTGTCGCTACTTCGATGGCCAGTCCGGCATTGGCCGAATAACTGTTGGAAACAACGATCTTCCACTCCTGCTGCCGGTCGTTTGAGGCAAAGATATTCAGACGCGAACCCCCCAGTTCACCGTAATGGTCAGTTGCGAACCGCATGAAATCCGCCGGACTGTCAATGTCGTACATTTCTATCACATCCACGAACTTCTTCCGCTTGTAATAGGCCACATCACGCAGTTCTTCAAGAATATCCTGCGGATCTGTATAAATACGCCCCTGAATCCTCGCTTCCGGTGATAAGTCTCATACACCTCGTTAGCAATGCGGTAATAGGTGCAATACCTTCGGATGGTCATAGCTTCCAGAAGAGGGACAGAACGTCCGTGAACCGAGTCCTCCAACGCCTTGATGGCCGTTGCCCGGTCTTCCACCTCAATTTTGCAATTCGGTACTATGCGGTTAAATTCCTTTTGTGCGATCCGTCCCGTACGCTGCTGGTACGGCAGGTAGTGCGCCACGTAATCGTTGAACCCGTCGGGATTAGCGACAACGATATCTATCATCCGTTGCAGATAGTCGAAGAGGCGGGTTAGGTTCTCCCTGCACCATTCATCATCTGGCTCTACCTCCGTACACTTGGAGTCATTCGTAATGATAAAGCTGGTCCGCTTCCGGTCCGTAACACGGATTGACCAGGAATCCCCGTATCTGCTCAAAGCGACATGGAACCACCTGGTCTCCATCGGGTTGAATGCAAGTCAATTCGCTAAAAAAGCTTCACGGTTGTCATATTCCCCCGAAACGATCAATTCCTCGGCATTACCCCACTCTTCCGGCGTAGGCCGCGGCACCTCGATATAGAATCCCCGGTACTCATCGTCGCCCATCACGGCCAGTCGCTCGAATTGGCACTGAATACCAACCAGCCGCTCCAACATATCGTCGCCTACGACAATCTCCCAGTGGCGGCTTTCGCCCAACGCCTCCAAATGCGAGGTATTCAGGCCAACCACCTTCGTCAAATCGATAATTCATAATCTTTTCAATCATGCGCATCACTGCGCGGTTAATAATACTTACAATTCAGCCCGTGGACGGAATTGACGAAGAAGAGCGCATCGTGCGAACGTCACCAACAGACACAAAACAAAAACCGTCGAAAAGTTTGGTAAGGACTCTCCGACGGTTTTCATTTATCGTTTCTGCGGGATACCAGCATCATCGTATCCCCGATGGTTATCAAACGTTCTTCGGAAAATGTCTCTAAAAGTATAGAATGCCCCAATACCTGAAGTATGGACACATGATAACACCTCAAGGCATTTTATGCCTCGATCTGATACGGTGATCCAGTTGTTTATTCTTCTTTGCAGCATTGTAAACTTTATGTTTTTATTCAATTGACGGTGCGAAATTACGGTTTTTCTTGAGGACCAGCAAATTTCTTTAGAGGGAAACGGTCAACATTCTTTACAGATTACACATAGATTCTTACCAGCAATCCTCTACACGGATCTTAACAAAACTTCATTTGTGAGCTCTTATAGCCCAGTTAATGGCTCAACGAATCAGAATTGAACTATTAACAATCTAACAACAAAACCTATCAATCAAGTATAAAGAATCAATGATAATACCCGTCCATATCCCTCGATACAACATTTAATTTATAATTGCATGATTGTAGAGCGCAACCATTCTTCCTGCGCTTTCATATAAGTCTGAAATGCAGCAAAATTTATCTCATTCTGAGGAATGGACAGTCCGATCTTGCGTAACTTGCCAGCAGTTTCTTTGATTCCGTATGTTTCCTCAGACCCACCTCTCGGATGGGGAAATAACAAGAAGCCTAAAGTAGAATTAAATCGATACATGTAAGTAATGGTCTTATAATACACGCTTGTTGCCCGCTCCGAGTCCTCATTATATTCTTTTGTCTCCAATGCCATATATTTGGCATCTCCCACAATCGTTGGTGGATTTTTACTTATGAAATCGGGGTAAATTGCCTGAAAAGATTTAGCACCACAATTAAACAGATAGCGTCGATGCTTCCCTGTCTTATTCTCGGGATGTTCAAAATCTTGTTTCAACACCGTATTTAGGTATTCTTCCCAAAGCCAAGCTCCATCGAAAAGCAATCCATATATTTTACTCTCTTTCTCGCCAAAACTGATTTTATCCCGTCGCAAAATCTGCATGCAAATCTTTTGCAACATCACATACGCAGTGAAATAAGGGTTAGAGAACCTTTTCTGATTGGTCGCCACAACCCGCTGACGATCATTTTTCCTATAGCTGGTTTGAGTCATCATACGAATTTTATCGACGACATTGCGGGTTTCTGCATCAGAGGTCAGCACTCCTTTGCCAAAAGGATGATTCGATATGCACTCAATCGTATGCCGTATCAGCTGAATTACAGGATTATCAGCACTATATTCTCTTGTAGAATATGCTATCTGCCCACGAAAAGGAAAATTCATTCGTATGTGCCGGTTGACATCAATACGTCCTTTAACATGAGCATCATCATATTCGGTTCTTACATAAGTTCTATATATTCCCTGCCTAAAAGCCTGCTTGAGATAATAAGGGAAAAGATACAACAAAAAGTCCCAGACACTCTCATCATTAGATGTTTGCTCAAAATTAAACATATTGATAGCAAGCACACGCTGCAACATATAATGCAGAAAGTAGTCATGCTGATCGTCCTTACAAAACCGAGAAGATATAGTCAACCTCGTCTCATCTTTTCCCACAAATCCCATCATGTTACAAGTAGTCAAGATTCCATCCTGCAACACAAAAATGGGGACCTTGGCAATATCATCATGATAGAGGCCCAGAGACTGCGGAAAGATCAGCAAGTCCGGATTTTCCTGACACAACATCCCGACATTGCGATTTCCTATTGCCAACAGGTTATCACAATGCTCCTCGGGCACCCGATAATTTCCTCCGTTATTATCAGTTGTTGACAGCATTTTCATATGCTTCTCTTAATTCATCCAGGTTGTTATCCGCATTGGGCATACCTCGCAAATATTCACGCAACAGAGGTTCCAACCGCAAATTCCATGTTTCCTCAAAATCTTTAATAGGAGCTCCATCCTCATCAAGGAAATATGCCCCACCGATATGATATGAAGAACCTAGCCCCTCAATCCCTGATATCTTATCATTGAGACTTTTCATCTTGTCCTTACACTCTTTGGAAAGATTCATATTCTCAGCACTCTTTTCTGCCGTAATTTCTTGCCAAACAAAGCGGCGGCGCATGGCAAAATCAAAGCTCTCCACACTCCGATCGATATCATTCATCGTTCCTATGATATACACATTCTCTGGCACATAGAATTTTTCATCCGTCTCATGCATATTGGCATATTGAGTATAGACAGCACCCTTTTCTCCTCTATAACTTGGATCGATTGAAAAGAATAATTCTCCAAATATTTTGGAGATCTCCCCTCGATTGATCTCATCAATGACAAACACATAATTTTTCCGATCGACTTTATTGGCTGTTACATTATCCGTCACATCTCCGTATGTTTTATACAGATGGTGTAGAATTGCCCAATACCATGTCGCATTACAGCCGCCTATAACATCTCGTATGCCTTGATTTATATTCTTAAGATTTTCCAAATCTTCTGCTGCCTTATATTTCGCAGCCAAACGCTTTAAACGGGGTAGTGATACGCCATTAGTGCTCGGTTCCTCATCAACACGGCGCTTAAAGGAAATATTATTACTCTTCGAGACTCTCGCTATAACAGCTTTCTTCCCTGTTTTTAAACAAAGTTCGTTGATTTCGTCGTTTTGAATCGCATCTATCAGCTGGTTATATTTATCTTCTATCTGTTGTTCAAACGACAGAGCCTCATCATCTTTTTGACTGTCCTCCAGATTTTTCCTAGCTTTTTCGCAGAACTCCTTGAATACACCATCTTTCAATTCAAAACCGATATTTTCCGACGTATCAGGAGGTGTAGGACGTAATCCCTCCACAAAATCGGTATAATCGTATGATGGGTGAAATTGCACAAAGGCAAACTGTCCGCTTTTATCCAAAGCATCATCCGTTTCCACCCCTATCATTTGTTTGGCTAACTGTTTTGCAAGATAAGTTTTCCCGGTTCCGGGAGCTCCGGTAAACACAAGATTGTGCACCTTCTCGAGAAGAGTCCTTTTCTCTTTAATATTGTCGCCCATATTGTTATTATTTTTTTCCATCGATTCAAACAGTTGCAATATTTTCCAAGGATATGTCGCAATCTCCATAGGATTACCATCTTTAAGATTTGATTGAAACAATCTACACATTACACGGCTTTTCTGGAACAAAGATCCTTTACACAAAGGGATTTCTTCCGACACATATTTCCCCATTAACTTATACAATTTGCATAATTTTGTATCATTGACAATTGTACACAATAATTGAGGTTGCAAGGCAGCAGCCAATCTGCACACTGCAGCTCGCATATTTTTCTTCGTATATTGCCGAATAACATTTGCCAATCGATCGTATGCATTCCATTGTGGAACATCTTGATTATCTGCTATTACCTTCAGCAAAGGAGATATTTCGTTCCAATGATTTTTCAACTCTACCCTTTCATCTCGAGAGAAATAGCCTTGCTGTAGAGAAGACACACACTGATCATTTGGACGCTCAAAGAATTCCCAAAAAACATCCTTATCCCAATCTTCCCAACGCGTTTTAGTTTTCGCTTCTTGGATAAATAAAGGGACAAAATGTTTATACGATTGAGCCCATATGTCATCACGATTTATCCGTTCGCAATAGTAGGCTAAAGTTTTTTTCATTTATCAATTTAGAATAAAGTTGAGTTATAAAGATACATATTTCGGCAGAAAAGTCATAATTATTGTACCACTAGATGTCGCATCATAAAATGATATACGCTCGATTCATTCGTGCCATAAGACGATTAAAACAAGTGAATAAATTTATCAACTGATAGGCCTCCATAACAACTTTACTTTCATTTATAGGCTTATGCCTTGATGCATATAACCGATCAGCATCAATATGAACCTCAATATTTCGTGTTTCTCTCCACCATGAATCCAGAGTCGCAATACAACATAGGTCCGACATTATATCGATATATTCGGTCTGAAAACCGGGAAACATAAACATAATTTCACCGAGCTTCGAACTATAAGAATCTTTGCGATTTTTCTCCGCAAATCCATATAGTTTTTTGAAGCTCTCATTAAGCTGAACCTGCAGCTTGCCTCTGAAGAAACTCTTTTCATATGAATTTGACGCCATAATGAATGATTTAGTCAATACGACGCAATCACAGAAAGAAAATCCTATAAAACTGCTAACCTCAATAAAGATGCGTAACACCTTATTAAAATCCGAATCAGGAGAAGATCTAATCTCCTCCATGCATTGGTGCATACCTTCTATAGAATCAGAAAAATCCTTAATGGTTGCATCTGCCATTTTACAAAACTCCACTCGCTCTTGAGGAGAAAGTATTTTGTTGTTATAACGGACCTCTTCAATTATAGCGATATATTTCAAAACAGTTCCTCTATCAAATTTATAAAAGATTCTCCATTCTACTAATAAAACCGCTTTACTTTATCCCCGTATTCATATATATGTTCAATAAAGTAAAGTCAAAATAAGGGAAGAAAAGAGATGGCTGCGCCATGATATAATAGCCTCAGCCATTTTTCTTTTGGCTGCAAAACTTATAAGCGAGCTGGGTGTTAAAGTCGGCCAAAATACCCCTCCGACCAGGCACAAGATACCACAATCGGAATCCGAATATATCCGTGAATCCATCTTCAATTTTACAGCCCATTTTGGCGAAATAAACCCCGACATGCCCTATCTTTGCAGCGAGGGTCGTCGGGGCCCGAAAGGGCTGTTTTTGCCTCTTTTCCCTCTGTTCGGAGGGAACCGATGAAAAAAATCGTTAAATCGTCGCTTTTTTGCAAAAAAACAAGTAAATTTTTGAGGATTCTATTTTTCAAGTTGCAAACTATTGATAATCAATAGAAATACAATAACACATCGGCAAGTAACCGCCGCAAGCGATCCCGGCCGAAACTTCGCTTCATAATCCACAACAACGGGCTGGTACAGAATCATATAAAAGGCATAAAAATTTCGAGTGAAGAAAAAGTAGCCGGATATAACGGCGGAATTCGGAGAATTATCGCTATTTTTGATGTCTCCGATATACGAATCAATATGGGCAAGACGATTACCACCTATCTGATAGACGGAAATCCGCAAGGGACACAATCCGTTTTCATAAGCAATAAAATATGCAAAATGCTGGTCATTCCACGGGCTGCCCTCTCGATAATCAACGAAAGGGAGGAGTTGCACAGTCCCGCATTTTACATACTCTTGGGCGAAGACGACGGAATCACCTCCAAAGCGTATCTGGGAGAAACGGAGAACTTCCGGGAGCGCATCAAGAACCACGAATACAACAAGGCTTTCTGGCAAAAAACGCTGGTTTTCATCTCCAAGGACGGCGCCATGACAAAAGCCGATGTCCAGTATCTGGAATATCTGGCCGTAAAAACCGCAAACAAGGCCAAACGCTTTGACCTGTGCGACAACAAACAAATCCCGAAAGAGCCGAATCTGCCGGAGCATCAGAAAGATTCCATGAATGAATTTTTCGACGACATCCGATTACTGACATCATTCATCGGTTGTCCCATATTCGACGTGATCGATCCCAGGGACCGCCATATATTTTTCAGTAAAAGCAAAGGGGCAAACATCCGGGGATTTTACGACGAAAACGGGTTTACCGTACTGAAAGGCAGCACATTGGCAAAAGGAAGCGCACCGTTATTCAAAATGAAAGAAAAACGGGACGATTTCATCAAGAAATATACGGCCCCGCAGGACGGAAACATCGTTTTGGAAACAGACTACACTTTCAACAGCCCGAGTATGGCAGCAAGCATCTGTCTGGGCAGACATACGAACGGCTGGAACGAATGGAAAGACAAAAGCGGACAGACGCTCGACGAGGTATATCGGAAAAAGCTGGAATAGCCTCCGTCCTATCGGCTCGCTCCGTTTCCCGTCCGCATTCCGCAGGATACACTCCTATCTAAACGAATCCGCCTTCCGACGATCATGGAAACCGTCACGCAATTCTTCATCGACTGGGGCTACTGGGGCCTCTTCGTCTCGGCGCTGGTGGCCGGAAGCATCCTGCCGTTCAGCTCCGAAGCGGTGATGGTCATTCTGGTCGGCATGGGGCTCGATCCGGCGTGGTGTCTCGTCGCCGCATCGGCGGGCAATACGCTGGGAGGCATGACCTGCTATTGGATCGGGACGCTCGGACGCACCGAGTGGATCACCCGGCTGGGCGTCTCGACCCGCCAGTTGGCCCGGGCCCGGAAGTTTCTCGCCGGACGCGGCGCCCTGATGGGATTCTTCGCCTTTCTGCCGACCATCGGCGAGGCGCTGGCCATCGTGCTGGGGCTGATGCGCAGCAACGCGTGGCTCACCGGCGTCTCGATGCTCGCCGGAAAGGCCCTGCGCTACGCCGTCATTCTGGCCTCTTTCGAAGGGGTCGCCACCCTCTTTTAATCCCGGACACCATGCAACTGACGATCGAACGGACAAACGCCCCTTCGCACGAACTGCTCCTGCTGGCCGACGAATCGGAAGCCTCCGTGGCCGACTACATCGGCCGCGGGGCCTGCTATGCCGCCCGCTGCGGCGATACGCTCGCCGGGCAGTACGTACTGCTCCACACCCGCCCCTTCACGGCCGAGGTGGTGAATATCGCCGTCGTCCCCCGGTTCCAGCGGCAGGGCGTCGGCACGGCCCTTCTCGCCCATGCCGTCCGAACGGCCCGGGAGGCGGGCTTCCGCCGTCTCGAAATCGGTACGGGAGATTCGGGTACGGGGCAGATCGCCCTCTATCTGCGCTGCGGGTTCGTACGCTGCGGCATCGACGAGGACTACTTCCGCAAATACTATCCCGCCCCGATCTTCGAAAACGGCGTCGAATGCCGCCACATGATACGGATGAGCATGGAGCTGTAACCCCTCGCCGCAACCGGCATCCGCCCCGGCCCGGACGCCGGTCCCGCCCGCCGGGCGGTAAAATCCCGACAAGAACCCGAACACCGCACACCCGCACAAATCCGAAAACCATGTCCGTCTCGTGGAATCCCTGGCACGGCTGCCGCAAGATCAGCGAAGGATGCCGCCATTGCTACGTCTATCGGCAGGATGCGCTGCACGAACGGGACAGCCGCGAGGTGGTGCGGACCGCCGCCTTCGGGCTTCCCGTGCGCCGTGGCCGCGACGGGCGGTTCAGAATCCCGCCCGGCGAACGGGTCTATACCTGTTTCACGTCGGACTTCCTCGTCGAGGAGGCGGACGGCTGGCGCGCCGAAGCCTGGGAGATGATGCGGCTGCGCCGCGATCTGGAGTTTTTCTTCATCACCAAGCGGATCGGACGGCTCCGGGAACAACTGCCGCCCGACTGGGGCGACGGCTACGAGAACGTCACGGTCGGTTGCACGGTGGAGAACCAGGCGGCTGCCGACCTGCGGCTGCCGCTTTTCCTCGAAACGCCCCTGCGCCACCGGGTGATCGTCTGTGCGCCGCTGCTCGAACGGATCGACCTCACGCCCTGGCTCGGGCCCGCGGTCGGGGAGGTCTCCGCAGGCGGCGAGTCGGGCAACGACGCACGGCCGTGCGACTTCGCATGGGTCCTCGCGCTCCGCGGGCAGTGCGCGGCCGCCGGAGTTCCCTTCACCTTCCACCAGACCGGCGCCCGGTTCGTCAAGGAGGGACGCCTCTACCGCATCCGCCGGGAGCACCAGCACGCCCAGGCCCGCAAGGCGGGTATCGACTACCGCCCGGAACGATAGCCCCGAAGCGGTGTCCGGAACCGGAATGCGGCCGCAACGGGAACCGCACGGAGGGAACCGCACGAAAGAAGCCGCCTCCGGGCAGCGCACGGCAACAGAAAAATCCGGCCCTCCGCCCGAAAAAGCGGAAGAGCCGGAAGCTTAACGGCTATGGCAACCGTTATCAGTCGTTCGACGAAGCCAGCGGTGCGGCCTGCGAATAGGTGCGGGCGGCCAGCTCCTTGTCGAGCATGTACATCCCGAACTTGTTGCCCTCGACAGCCTCGCAGGCGGTAATCATCCCGCGTGCGGACTCCTCCTCCTCGACCTGCTCGTCGATGAACCATACGAGCATGTTCGACGAAGCGTAGTCCTTGTCCTCGGCGGCGATGGCCGCGAGGTCGTTGATCAGGGCCGTCACCTTCTTTTCGTGCTCGAGCGTATCCCGGAACATCTCCAGCGGCGAAGCCCACGACGTGCGGACCTCGGCGATGGGCCGAAGCGTCACCTCGGCGTCGCGCGAAAGAATGTAGTTCATGAAGATCCGGGCGTGATCCTGCTCCTCCTGGAACTGAATGTAGAACCAGTTGGCGACGCCCTTGAGTCCTTTGGCCTCGGCGTCCATCGACATCGAAAGATAGAGGTACGCCGACCACAGCTCGGCATTGATCTGCGCATTGAGCGCCTCGTGCAGTTTTTTACTCAACATAGCTATTACGGATTTTAAGTCTTGCACTTTCCTTTCTTAGGACAAAGGTACACAAGTTTTCGGAAAATCGTATCGGAAAATCCGGCTATTTTATCGCACGAAACCGCACCGGAGCCTCCGCGGCCGACCGGTCCGCCGACCGAGTCCCGCACATCCGGCCGGCGCACCGAAGTCCGCAGCGGGAACACGGTTCCTGCGGTTCCGGATGACCGTAATGCGGCCTTTCCGGAACGATCCGGCGCCGCCGGGAATGTATCCGCACGCCGCTCCGACACACCATGCCGGAATTCCGGGTCGCGCAGAGGCGTCAGTCGTCGAAATCGACGAGCCGGAAATCGAGGTCGAACTTTAGCTCGAAGCCGTTGTCCAGCTCGATCTCGTAGTCGCGGCGGTCGCGCTCGAGGCACGCGATGCGGCGCCCCGGAAAATGCTTCTCCACATAGACGCGGATCGGCTGCGGCACGATGCCGGACGGAACCTCGCCGTATTTGCAGTCGATCTCCTTCCATGCGCCCCGGCGGTCGAACTCGACCTTCGAGCCGGTGACGAATACCACCTTGTACTCCTTGTCGAAAAGCTCCGTGTCCACCTTGGCGAAGGAAATCTCCACCCCGGGGAAATGTTCGGAAAGAAATCGCTGCGAGGCTGCCGGGAGTTCGGCCTCCGTCAGGGGGCGGCTGTTCTCGCAGGCCGTCGTCAGACCGGCGGCCAGCAATGCGATCAGCGGCAGGATCGGGAATTTTCTCATACGTTTTTTTCGGTTTAAGGCTGAATGTTTTTTCTCGGTACAAAAGTAGGGACCGAAACTGAAAGGAATCTGAAAAGGCGGCGGCTATTCCGGCGGCAGACGGCATCCTTCCGGGAAAAGGATCGAAAAACAGTGCCTTCCCGCCGCATAGGCATACTTCGCCCGCAGGCCGTAGAGGCGGCAGACGGCCTCCACGATCGCCAGTCCCAGTCCGGTCGAACCCTCCTTTTTCGTCCCCTGGTAGAACCGGTCGAAGATATGCCCGGCATCGAGCGGCCCCGCCGCTCCGCCGTTCGAAATCCGCAGTGCGTCCGGCGCGATCTCCACGGCCACCTCTCCCGGCACGTCGCCGTGCACGAAGGCGTTCTTGAGCAGGTTGCCCACGACGCTCTCGGCCAGCGAGGGATTCATCCGCACGACGAGCCGCCCCCGGTCGCTCACCGTGCACCGCATCCCGCGGTACGCATAGATCTCCTCCAGCTCCCCGGCCGTCCGCCGCACCAGCGCATTCACGTCCACGGGGCCGGTTTCGGGGAACTGCCCGTTCTCGATCTTCGAGAGCAGCAGCAGCGACCGGTTCAGCCGCACGAGGTGGCCCAGCGTCCGCTGCACCTTGGCTATCTCGGCCAGCTGCTCCCCGGTGAGCGTCCGGGCGTCGTCCACGAGCATCTCCAGCCGGTTGCGGCACACCGCCAGCGGGGTCTGCATCTCGTGCGAAGCGTTGCCGATGAACTGCTTCTGCCGCTCGAACAGCGACTCGGCCCGGGCGGCATAGCGCCGTGCGGCATCGTTCAGACGGCGGAACTCCGCCACGGCCGTATCGTCGGCCAGCGGCGGGTTGGGCTTTCCCACCGTATAGTCGTCGAGCCACCGCAGCAGGGCGTAGAGCGGCCGCATGGTGCGGTGAAGCACCCAGGCCGTCACCACGAGCAGCAGGAGCAGCAGGACGAGGTAGAGCGACACGACCCACCGCAGCAGGGCCCGCGTGAGTTCGTTCTTCTCGATCGCGGGCGCCATCACCGTCAGTTCGTGCCATCCGCCCCCGCCGTCGCGGAAAAGCATCCGGAGCACGCGCGCCGGCTCCCGGGCATCGCGCTCGGGAATATAAATCCGTTCGTCGGTGTAAACCTCCTGCGGCCGCACGGCGGCGTACTCGTCCGGAATAGAACGCAGCAGGCAACCGTCGTTGCCGCTCCCGGAGTCGGGAAGCGCCCGTCCCGAAAGGAACTGCTTGATGGCCGTCTCGGCCCGGGCCTCGAGCGAGTCGTCCGTCTCGCGGTCGATCCGGTCGGTCAGGGCGAAGTAGAAGAGCACGGCCCATGCCGCCAGCAGCAGCAACAGCACCCATGCCAGGTGGAGCACGATGCGATAGACCAGCTTCATGGCCGGACGAGCTTGTAGCCGAAGCCGTAAACGGCCCGTATCTCGATGTCGGCACCCGCCTTTTCCAGCTTGCGCCGCAGGTTCTTCATCTGCGCATAGACGAAATCGAAGTTGTCCGCCTGGTCGATATGGTCGCCCCAGACCCCTTCGGCCAGCGCGGCCTTGTCGATCGTATGGTTCGGCCGGCTCATGAAATAGTGCAGGATGTCGTACTCCTTGCGCAGCAGCTCCACCTCGCGGCCCGCGACCTCCACGCGGCGGCTGTCGGGCCACAGGCGGACATTGCCCGCATCGAGGCTCTGCCGGCCGTCGTGCCGGTGCCGCCGCAGCACGCTGCGTATGCGGGCGCTCAGTTCGGCCAGATGGAACGGCTTGGGCAGGTAGTCGTCGGCTCCCAGCTCCAGCCCGCCGATCTTGTCGTCGAGCGAGTCGCGCGCCGAGATGATGATGACCCCCGCACGCAGTCCGCGGCGCTTGAGCTCCTCGAGCAGTTTCAGCCCGCTGCCGTCCGGCAGCATGATGTCCAGCAGGATGCAGTCGTAGTCGTAGGCCGCGATCTTGTCGAGCCCCGAGGCGTAATCGGCCGCCTCCTCGACCACGTACTGCTCCCGGCGCAACGTCTGCGCCATGATCTCCCGAAGGGAGGGTTCGTCCTCGACGATCAGAATCTTCATAACTCCATTCAATTATCGTTTCCCGCACGACGCCGGGTCTCCGGCGCCGGACCGGGGCGAAGTTACGCCCCGAATCCGAAAGGAAACCGAAATCGCCCGGCCCGTCAGGCCGGAACGCACACCATCACATACTCCTCCGGATGCTCCCGGACGACCCGGAACCCCAGCCTCCGGTACAGCCGCACGGCGGGATTCGCCTTCTGCACCGAGAGCGAGACGGCCGGATAGCCCTCGTCGGCCAGCAATCGCAGCATCGCCCGCAGCAGCCGCGTCCCGACACCCCGTCCCCGGCAGGCCGGATCGAGTGCCGCCGCAAGCTCCGGAACTCCCTCCGCGACACGGCCGAACCCCGCGCCGCAGCGGACCCAGACAGCCCCGACGACACGCCCCGCCGCCTCGGCGACGAGCGCCCGGTCGTCCCGCCGCGAGCCGAACCCGGCGACATAGTCCCGCAGCGGCGGCGACAGGAGCACCGTCCGCGGAGGCGGGGCCGCGCCCTCCGGAATAAAGATCGCCTCGTACAGGAAGCCGGACAGCAGCGGGAACTCCTCCCGCGTCATCGGCCTTATCGTCGCATCCATCTCTCAAAGATACGAATTTCCGGCCGGAAACGAAAAAGCGATACGCCCTTTGAGACGTATCGCTTTCCGCCCGGACCTCCGAAGTCCGGTCATACCGTTCGAAGCTATGCCTTCTCGCCGTCGTAGGCCCACTTCACGTAGATGGCGCCCCAGGTATATCCGCCGCCGAAGGCCGACAGGATGAGGTTGTCGCCCCGGCGGAGTTCCTTTTCGTAGTCGTAGAGACACGAAGGAATCGTCGCGGCCGTGGTGTTGCCGTTCCGGGCGATGTTGATCATGCACTTGTCCGAGGTGATGCCCATGCGGCGCGCCGTGGCGTCGATGATGCGCAGGTTGGCCTGATGCGGCACGAGGTAGCGGATGTCGTCCGACGACAGGTGGTGGCGCTCCATCATCTCGACCGACACGTCGGCCATCTTCGACACGGCGGCCTTGAAGACGGCATGGCCGTCCCACATGATCGTGTGCCAGTTGTTCTGCACCGTCTCGATCGACGCCGGGTAGCGCGAACCTCCCGCCTTCATGTAGAGTTGCAGCTCGCCCGAGCCGTCAGAACGCAGGATCGAGTCGATCACGCCGTAACCCTCCGTATCGGGTTCCAGCAGCACGGCAGCCGCACCGTCGCCGAAAATCGGGCAGGTCGAACGGTCCGTATAATCGACGATCGAGGACATTTTGTCCGCGCCGACGACGATCACCTTCTTGCTCGTACCGGCCTCGATGAACTTGGCGCCCGTCGTGAGGGCGAAGAGGAAGCCGCTGCAAGCCGCCGACACGTCGTAGGCGAAGGCGTTCTTGCAGCCGGCCTGGTCGGCGATCAGGTTGCCCGTCGAAGGGAAGAACATGTCGGGCGTCACCGTGGCGCAGATCACCACGTCGATATCCATCGGGTCCACGCCCGTCTTGTCCAGCAGGTTGATGACCGCGCGGGCTCCCATGTAGGAGGTTCCCACGCCTTCGCCCTTGAGGATATGACGCGTCTTGACGCCGATATGTGACATGATCCACTCGTCGCTCGTATCGACCATCCGGCTCAATTCGTCGTTCGTCAGGATGTAATCGGGAAGGTACTCCCCCACACCCGTAATCGCTGCTGTTATCTTGCTCATTAACTTCTTGTTTACCTTGGTTAGTCACTAATTTTGAAACGCGCGCTGCAACTTGGCCGTCAGGCCGGCCTTCACCACCTGCTCGGTCGAGAGGATCATGCTGCGGATCGCCGCGGGCGACGAGCAGCCGTGGCCGATGATGACGGGCGCATTGACGCCCAGCACGGGCGTGCCGCCCACGTTTTCATAGTTCATGGCGTCCCAGAAGGCATTGCCGCCTCCCAGCGCCTTGTTGATCCGGTAGAGACCCTCGGCCATCTTCAGCACCGTGTTGCCCACGAAGCCGTCGCAAACGATCACGTCGGCGACCTTGCCCGAGAAGATGTGCGAACCCTCGACGTTGCCGACGAAGTTGATGCGCGGCTCGGCCTTCAGCAATTCGTAAGTCGCTTTCGACAGGGCGTTGCCCTTGGTCTCCTCCTCGCCGATATTGAGCACCGCGACGCGGGGCGATCCGATCCCCAGCACCGCTTCGGCATAGATCGACCCGATCACGCCGTACTGCGCCAGCACCTCGGGCTTGCAGTCCACGTTCAGCCCGACGTCGAGCAACAGCGCGGGGCGTCCCGCGACGGTGGGCACGATCGACGAAATCGTGGGGCGGATAACCCCCTCGATCGGCTTGACGGCATACATGGAGCCGACCATCATGGCGCCCGTGGAGCCGGCGCTTGCGAAACCGTCGATGCCGCCTTTGGCCAGGTAGCCGAAGCCCACCGTGATACTCGAATCGGCCTTGGCCTGGAAGGCTTTGGCCGGATGGTCGCCCATCTCGATAACCTCCGAGGTGGCCACGATGCCGAACCGTTCGGCCGAACACCCTTCGGCCTCCAGCACCTCGCGTATCCTCCGTTCGTCACCGAACAGCACGATACGGCTGTCCGGCCCGATCGCGTCGAGCGCCATGACGGCTCCCTTGACAGCCGCTTCGGGAGCGAAATCGCCCCCCATGGCATCCACACCTATTCTTAACATACTCGAATGCGATTTGGTTTAATCCCGGTTCCGCACGACCGGATTCCGGAACGGATGGCTCCATCCCGTCCCGCGCCTACGGAACCTCCCGTAAAAAGTAAAAAAGAGGCATTCCCGGGGGATGCACTCTTCGGAGCGCCGAGCTTATTCGGCGGCCTTCTTCTCGATGGCGAGCTTGCCGCGGTAGAAACCGCACTCGGGGCATACGCGGTGGTACAGCACGGCTGCACCGCAGTTCGAACAGGTCACCACCGTCGGAACGACAGCCTTGTAATGAGTTCTGCGCTTGTCGCGTCGCGTCGACGAGACTTTGTGTTTAGGATGTGCCATTTTACAGTGTAATTATAAGTTTAACGTATTTCGTTTCAGTCTTTCGCGTCATCCCCGGAGGAGCGGCCGCCCGGCTCCATGCGTTCGCGCAGCTCCGCCAGCTTGGCCCATTCGCCGCCCCGGCGCTCCTCGCCTCCGGCCCCGGCCTCGATCGAGGCGAACTCCTCGTCCGAGACGATGCGGAACCGTCCGAGCATGTCGGGATCGCACTCCCCCTCGGGATGCACCCGCTGGTAGGGCAGCGACAGGACGATGCTCTCGTAGATATACTGCGCGAGGTCCACTTCGTCCTCTCCGGGCACGAGCCACAGCACTTCGCCGTCGTATTCGTGCTCTTCCTCGGAGAAGCGGACCATGAGCCGCCCCTCGAAATCGACCGGAATGCGGCAGTCCTCCAGACAGCGGTCGCACGCGACGACGACATGGCCCGTGATCCGGACGTCGAGAGCGAGCAGCGTCTCCGCACGCTCCAGCCCCACGGACACCTCGCAGGCGCAGTCCCGGATCTCGGTGTTCCCGAAGGCATCGAAGAGCGGCTTCCCGACTTCGAACCGGAAATCGTGATGTCCGTTCTTCAGCCCCTTGAAGGCTATGGAATATCCCTGAGCCACCTCCATTTGTGCACATTTAGTGCGCAAAGTTACTAAAAAATAGGACAAGTGCAAAGAAAACGGCGAGTTTTAGCACCCGCGGTCCATCCCGCAGGGCTCGAATTTGGCATTGCACGCAAGTTGTATTATATTTGCCGGATATGGCAGCACACAAGGGATTCACCATCGAAGTCACGAGCCGCTACGAGGAGTGGTGGCGCTACAACGTCGCGCTCATGTGCGGCTGTTTCGACGCCGAAGAGCGCCGCACGGGATTCGCCTCGGCCGCCTCGGAGGTAGCCGGCGTGGGTTCGAACCTCCCGGAGCGGCCCGCGGAAATTCCCGCGTTCCGCACGGCAAGGCTCACGACCGGACCGTGCGACCATCTGGTGCTCTATATCTACATCGTACCCCACACACTGCCCGCGGGCAACGACATCGACGCGACGCGTCCCTTCGAGATCGACCTGAAGATCGCCTGCGACGGCCGCCGCATCCGTTCCGAGAAACGGCGGATCAACCAGTGGTCGGGGGCGTCGATCGAACTGCGCGTGGATTCGCACGAATAGTCCGCCGCTGCCGGATCCCGCCACCCCTTCCGGTCCCGTGGCGGACGGTTCCGGAAGAAACCCGGCCCTTTTTGCCGCCATCCCCGCCCCCCGGAGAAATCCGCTCCCGAAATCCGCTACCCGGCAGGTCCGGACAAAAAAGAAGGACTCCTCGCGGAGTCCTTCCCGTTCATAACCGGAGTGTCCGATTACTTGTTGTAAGCCTTCATCACCGAGATAAGGTCGAGCACCTTGTTCGAGTAACCCCACTCGTTGTCGTACCAAGCAACGACCTTTACGAAGGTATCGGTCAGTGCGATACCGGCAGCCTTGTCGAAGATCGACGTGCGGGCGTCGCCCAGGAAGTCCGACGAAACGACAGCCTCCTCGGTGTAACCCAGCACACCCTTCAGCTCGCCTTCCGAAGCCTCCTTCATGGCAGCGCAGATCTCGTCGTACTTGGCCGGCTTGGCCAGGTTCACCGTCAGGTCCACAACCGATACGTCGAGGGTCGGAACGCGCATCGACATACCCGTCAGCTTGCCGTTCAGGGCGGGGATCACCTTACCTACGGCCTTGGCAGCGCCGGTCGAGGAGGGGATGATGTTGCCCGAAGCGGCACGGCCGCCGCGCCAGTCCTTCATCGAGGGACCGTCCACGGTCTTCTGCGTGGCGGTGGTCGAGTGAACCGTGGTCATCAGACCGTCGGTGATGCCGAACTTGTCGTTGAGCACCTTGGCGATGGGAGCCAGGCAGTTCGTGGTGCACGAAGCGTTCGAAACGATCTTCTGGCCTGCATAGGTATCGGTGTTCACGCCGCATACGAACATCGGCGTAGCGTCCTTCGAGGGAGCCGACATGACGACATACTTGGCGCCGGCTGCGATGTGAGCCTGAGCCTTCTCCTCGGTGAGGAACAGACCCGTGGACTCCACGACGTACTCGGCCTCCACCTCGTTCCACTTCAGGTTCGCGGGATCCTTCTCGGCGGTCACGCGGATGGCGTGGCCGTTCACGATCAGCTGGCTCTTCTCGACGTTGTAGTCGATCGTGCCCTTGAACTGGCCGTGCATCGTGTCGTACTTGAGCATATAAGCCAGGTAGTCCACCGGGCAGAGGTCGTTGATGCCTACGATCTCGTACTTGTCAGTCTGCGTGCAGGCGGCACGGAAAACCATACGGCCGATACGACCGAATCCGTTGATACCAATCTTGATAGTTGCCATAACGTTTTGAATTATTTGTTAGTAAAAAACTCGCTCTGTTTTTTCCAGCGCAAAAGTACGCACTTTCTATAATTTACGCAAATAAAAATTTAACTATTTTAAAAATCCCCGCGCCGCGCTTTCCGGAGCCCGGGCTCTTCCTCCGCAGCGTCCCGGAAGCCCGTTCGGGTCTCTCCGGGAGCCTCGCACGCCGTGCGGCTACCGTGCGGCCTGCTTGGCGCGCTTGGCCATGGCCGAGGCGAAGACGAAGTCGTTCAGCTCGCGGTTGTCGGCATGGAGAATCTCCTCCTTCGTGCCTTCCCACCACTTGAGCCCGTCGTGTATATATACAATCTTCTCGCCGATCTCCATCACGGAGTTCATGTCGTGCGTATTGATGATCGTCGTGATGCCGTATTCCCGCGTGATTTCGTGAATCAGGTTGTCGATCACGATCGAGGTCTGCGGGTCCAGCCCCGAGTTGGGCTCGTCGCAGAACAGGTAGCGGGGATTCATCACGATCGCGCGGGCGATGGCCACGCGCTTGATCATGCCGCCCGACAGCTCGGCCGGATAGAGCCGGTTGGCGTTCTCGAGCCGCACGCGCTGGAGGCAGAAGTTCACGCGCTCCATCTTCTCGCGCTCGCTCTTCGAGGTGAACAGGTCGAGCGGCAGCTTGACGTTCTCCTCGACCGTCGAGGAGTCGAGCAGCGCCCCGCCCTGGAAGATCATGCCTATATCCTTGCGGATCTCCTTGCGCTCGCGGAATCCCAGCCGCGTGAAGTTCACTTCGTCGTACCACACGTCGCCCGAATCGGGTTCGTGCAGTCCCACGAGTGTCTTCAGCAGCACGGTCTTGCCCGAACCGCTGCGGCCGATGATGAGGTTCGTCTTGCCGGTCTCGAATTCGATCGAAATGTCGTCGAGCACCCGGCGGCCGTCGAACGACTTGACGATGTGTTCGGTGCGTATCATATCAGCAGCACTTGTGTCAGGATCAGGTCGAAAAGCAGGATCACCACCGAGCAGGCCACCACGGCGCGCGTCGAGGCCGTGCCCACTTCGAGCGAATTGCCCTTGGCGTAATAGCCGTAGAAGGCCGAGATCGAGGTGATGATGTAGGCGAAGAAAACGGTCTTGATGAGCGTGTAGGTGATCGAATAGGGCTTGAAGTCCATCAGCAGGCCGTCCACGTAGTCCGCGGGGATCATGATGCCCGTCACGGCGGCTATCAGCCAGCCTCCGACCACGCCGATGAGGATCGAAAGGATCGTCAGGAACGGGAAGAAGATCATCGAGGCCACGATCTTCGGGAGAATGAGGTACGAGGCGGAATTGACGCCCATGATCTCCAGCGCGTCGATCTGCTCGGTAATGCGCATCGTGCCGATCTCGGAGGCGATGCTCGATCCGACCTTGCCGGCCAGGATCAGCGCCACGACGGCCGACGAAAATTCGAGGATCATCGTCTCGCGCGTGGCATACCCCACCAGCGAGCGCGGGATGAACGGCGAGTCGAGGTTGATGCACATCTGGAGGGTGATCACCGCGCCGATGAAGACCGAAATGATGGCCGTCAGTCCGATCGAATCGACCCCCAGCGCCTCCATCTCGTAAACGATGCGTCGGCGGTAGATCCCCGCCTTCTCGGGACGGGAAAAGACCTTTCCCATCAGCATGAAGTAGCGCCCTATGAGTCCGAATACCTTCAGCATCGTTCACCTGTTTTCTTTTGTCTCCTCGAAATCGACATAGTCGCCCACGTCCTCCGCCACCCGTTTCTCGGGGGCTCCGGAGGTTCTGCGGACCTTCACCTCGCCCTCGCGCGGAGTCCGCGGCGCCCCGCCGCCGAAGCCCTGCCGGAATCCGCCCGGCCGCTCCGGTCCGAATTCCCGGCCGAACCGCTCCTCCATCTCGCGGCGCATCTTGCAGACGCGCCAGCGGAAGAACAGCAGCCCCGCCACGACCAACAGCAGAAGTCCCATAAAGAAATAAAGTATGAAAAGCGCGATGCCCTTCAGCAGCGCCGGAGCGCCTACGGCCAGCACGACGACAAGGAGCACGGTCAGCGGATTGCGCTGCACGAATCCCGCGAGGGCATCGACTATTTCGGTTAGAAATCTCATTTTCGTTTTTCGGTTTACGCCCTTACAAAGGTACGGAAAATTATGCGGATTTCAATAAATGTCGTAAATTTGGGGCCCGAACAAATCTCATAACCGCTATGCTGACCCCCCTTACCGCCATTTCGCCCATAGACGGGCGCTACCGGAACAAAACGGAAAAACTCGCCGATTATTTTTCGGAACAGGCACTGATCCGCTACCGCATCCGCGTCGAAGTGGAGTATTTCATCGCCCTGTGCGAGCTCCCGCTGCCGCAGCTCGCGGGCATCGACCGGGCGCAATCCGAAGCCCTGCGCTCGCTCTACACGGACTTCACGGAAGCCGACGCGCAGCGCGTCAAGGAGATCGAGGCGGTGACGAACCACGACGTCAAGGCCGTCGAATACGTCATCAAGGAGAAGATGGACGCGCTGGGACTGTCCGCATACAAGGAATTCGTACACTTCGGCCTCACGTCGCAGGACATCAACAACACGGCCATCCCGCTCTCGCTCAAGGAGGCCCTCGCAGGCATCTACTACCCTGCCGCGGAGGAGGTCCGCGACCGTCTGGCGGCTTTCGCCGAGCAGTGGCGCGGCGTGCCGATGCTGGCCCGCACGCACGGGCAGCCCGCTTCGCCCACGACCCTCGGCAAGGAGTTCATGGTCTTCGTCGAGCGGCTCGAACGGCAACTGGCCATGCTGCACGACATCGCCGTTCCGGCCAAGTTCGGAGGCGCCACGGGCAACTTCAACGCCCATCACGCGGCCTACCCCTCGATCGACTGGGCGGACTTCGCCAACCGTTTCGTGAACGAACGGCTGGGCCTCTGCCGGTCGCAGTACACCACGCAGATCGAGCACTACGATAACCTGGCGGCGATCTTCGACTGCATGAAACGCATCGACACCATCCTGATCGACCTCTCGCGCGACATGTGGACCTACATTTCGATGGAGTATTTCAAGCAGCAGATCAAGGCCGGCGAGGTGGGATCGAGCGCCATGCCCCACAAGGTCAATCCGATCGACTTCGAGAACGCCGAGGGCAACTTCGGCATCGCCAGCGCCCTGTTCGAGCACCTCGCCTCGAAACTCCCCGTCTCGCGCCTGCAGCGCGACCTGACGGACTCGACCGTGCTGCGCAACGTCGGCGTGCCCGTGGCCCACGCCGTAATCGCCTTCCAGTCCCTGCTCAAGGGGCTGAACAAGGTGATCCTCAACCGCGAGGCCCTCGAAAGGGACCTGGAGCAGAACTGGGCCGTCGTGGCCGAAGGCATCCAGACCGTCCTGCGCCGCGAGGGCTATCCGAAACCCTACGAGGCGCTGAAGGCCCTGACGCGCACCAACGCCCACATCACGCGCGAGGCGATCGCGGCCTTCATCGAGACGCTCGACGTGCCGGAAGCCGTGAAGGAAGAGCTGCGCGCCCTCTCGCCCGCGACCTATACGGGCGTGTTCGGCCGCTGACGGACGCCGGACACGACATCCCGCCCCGACTCCGCGACGCCCGCGGGAGGCGAATACGCCCCGCAGGCGCAAGGATACCCCGAAACGACGAAAGCCGGCGATCCGCGGATCGCCGGCTTTCGTTTTGGCACCGACTTTGCGAGTGACTATGACAGCTGCGGCAAGGAACCGCAGTGAGGTTTCTTCATTTATTTAAGTTTGGGTTAGTAGTTTAGGAGGGCAACCTCCGGGGACAGCAGGCAATCGGGAGATTCCCTGCTGTTTTTTTTCATGCCCGTGCGGCTCCCGCCGCGCCGCCGCGTCAGAACTCCACCGTCACGCCGATCGACGGCAGCAGCGTCCCGCTCTCCTGCCGGAGGAACTTCATCCGGTAGCGCTGCTCGGACGCCGGGGCTTCGGGATTCACGATCTCGCCCGTGGACATCGCCACGTCGGGCTGCCGCAGTTTGCTCACCGTGACGTTCTGCAGGTCGATATAAAGCCCCAGCATGCAGCCGCGGAAATAGAACACCTTGTCGATGCGCAGGTCTAGCTGCGCAAAGGCGTCGAGCCGTCCCTCGTTGTAGCGCGAATAGTCGTAATAGGGGCGTCCCTGCGCATTCCATGCCTCGACGAGCGACGACTTGTCCAGATCGTAGGGCGTATAGGGCGCTCCGCCCACGGCGCTCAGCTTCGCGCCGACGCTCCAGCCGCGCGGCAGGTCGTACGTCCCGCTGACGTTCGCCACGAAACGGTTGTCCCACGCCGAGGCGACCCACGGCGAGGCGCCGTCGCTGCGGTATTCGCTGCGGAAGAGGGTCACCGACCCCACGACATTCACCCGTCCGGGAATCTGCCAGCGGGCCATCGCCTCGACGCCGTACGCGCGCCCTTCGGCCGAGGAGCGCAGGGCCTCGTTGCCCACCACGCCGTAGTCGTTTCCCTTGCACGAGAGCGGAATGCCGTCGGCGAGCGAAAGCGGCACGTCGCCGTACCCCTTCCAGAACCCCTCGACCGAGACGATCAGCCGGTCGCGCAGCCGCCACGAAGCCCCCGCGCTCACCTCGCCCACGCGCATATAACGCAGGTCCCGGTTCACGAAGGCGCCCTCCTCCTTGAACCCCAGCGCCGTATAGGGCGGCAGCTGGTAGTAGAGCCCCGCGCTGCCGCTCACCGTCCAGCCGGGAGCGACGACATACGATACCGAGGCGCGCGGCGAAAGCTGGTGCCACGGCCGGGCCATGCGCGCGGAGTAGTCGCACCCGTCGGCCCGCAGGCCCGCCGAGGCGGTGAAGCGCCGGTCGCCCGACGCATAGTCGGCTCCGGCGAAAAGCCCCCAGCCGACGATTCCCAGCCGCGTCCGGTAATCCGAAAGGCGCACGCCGCCGGCGTAGAGCCGCTGCAACGTGCGGTTCGTATAGTGCGAATAGTTCAGCTCGACGCCCCCGCGCAGCGTCCACCGCCCCGCATAGGTGCGGTTCTCGGCCCGCAGCGAGGTCTTCTGCTCGACGGAACGCAGCCGGAGCGTCAGGTTCTCCTCCGACGAGGCGTCGTTGTTGCGGTATTTCAGGTTGCGGTTGTTCAGGTAGTTGTGGCTCAGCGTCACGGTCTGCACGTGACGCCCGGCGTAGTGCCGCCACGAGGCCCCGACGGTGAAGGTCTCCTGCCGGATGCGCGGCAGGTAGCTCAGCAGGTACTCGGCGTCCTCGCCCTTCTCATCGACGTTGAGCTTCATGTTGTCGATGCCGGCGAGCGCCAGCACCGTGAGTTCGTCGCGCTCCGTAAGGCGCGTCTTGACCTTCACCTGCCCGTCGATGTAGTTGGGCAGGAACGGCAGCCCCAGCATTTTGAAAAGCAGCTGGAGGTACGACTGACGGAGCGAGAAGACGTAGGTCGTGCGGCCGCCGATATGCCCGCTGCCGCTGACACCGGCATCCGATGCGCCGAGCGTCGCCTTGAAGGTCTGCTTCTCGGCATTGCCGTCGCGCAGCCGGAAATCCAGCACGGAGCTCAGCGCCCCGGCCCGGTCGGCGGGAAACGCCCCGGTGTAGAAGCTGATCTCCTGGATCAGGTCGGCATTGACGATGCTCACCGGACCGCCCGTCGCGCCCTGCGTGGCGAAGTGGTTGATGTTCGGAATCTCGATCCCGTCCATGAAGAACTTGTTCTCCGAAGGTCCGCCGCCCCGCACGATCAGGTCGTTGCGGTAGCCCACCGGTGAAAAGGCCACGCCGGGATAGGAGCGCACGATGCGCGAAATGTCGCGGTTCGAGCCGGGGCTCTTCTCGATCTCCCGGATGCCGATGACGTTCAGCCCCACGGGGCTTTCGACCGTAGCCCGGAACGGCGAAGGCCGCACCGTCACGGCCTCGACCCGCGTGGCATCCTCCTCCAGCTCGATTTCGACGAAGGGCGTGGCGGCCGAGACGAGGTATTCGGACGTCAGCAGGCTCTTGTAGCCCACCGACGACGCGGCGAAGCGGCAGATGCCGGGCGGCACGCGCTCGATGACGAAACGTCCGGTCGAATCCGACGAGGCGCCCTTCCGTTCGTCGCCCGCCACCACGACGGAGGCGTAGGGCACGGGCTGCCGCGTCAGGCGGTCGATGACCCGCCCCGCGACGGAATAGGTCTCCCGCTGCTGCGCCCGGACCGGCATGCAGCACGCCGCAAACAGCAGGAACGGAAGTATGCGGTTCACGATTCTCATGCGGCAAAGATACGAAAAGTGCGGGAAAACCGGCGGCGACGGCTTCCTGCCGGAGGGAAACGGCAAAATCCGTACCCCTCCCGCCGCGCCGCAGCCGGAACGCCCGGCCGAGCGGCTACCACCTCACTTCGAGCAGCACCGGCAGATGGTCCGAGGCCCGGGAGACGTCGCCCGTCCCGAAGCGGCGCAGCACGCGCGCGTCGGTCACTTCGCAGCGCACCCCGTTGCGCAACTGCAACAGGTAGTCGATGCACTGTTCCGGCTCGTCCGAAGGGTAGGTCCCCCCGTCGGTCGGGGTGAGCACCCGCCACGTCCGTTCCAGCAGCCGGAGGGTCTCGGAACCGGGCTCGGCATTCAGATCGCCCCCGAGAAAGACGGGCTTCGGAGAGTCGCCGTACCGCCGCATCATTTCGCGGTTGATCGTCCGCACCTGCTCCAGTTGCGCTTCGGGTGAAACATGGTCGAGGTGCGTCGTGGCGATCACGTAGTCGGGCAGCTCCACGACGACCAGCACGCGCGGCTCGGCCCCGCCGGCCTCGGGCAGCGCCACCGCCTCCTTCCTCACGGCCCGCTCGCGCGTCATGACTCCCTCGCCGTAGGAGCCGCCGTCGAAGGGCATCGCGGCCCCGAAACGGAAGTCCCAGCCGCCCATCATCCCGGCGATGCGCTCCAACTGGAAGACGCCGCGCGTGCGTGCCGTGCAACTGTCCAGCTCGTTCAGGCACACGGCGTCGGGACGGACCTCCCGCAGCAGGCCGGCCACAAGCCGGTAGTCGTCCCTGACATACTTGTTGAACACGCCGACATTATAGGTCACCAGACGCACCGTCCGGCCCCCGTCGTCCGCCGCCGCATCCCGCGACGGCTCCGCGCATACGGCGGCGCGCCCCGCGAGGAGGCACAGCGCCAGCGCCATCAGTCCTTTTTTCATCGTTCTCCGTCTTTTCCGTTCCCGGCGGCCGGCCCGATCCTCCGCAGCGGGCCGCCGCGCCCCGGCACGCACCGGGGCCTCCGCGAAGATACGAAAAATCCGCCGCACGGCGTCCCTTTCCGGCGGAAAAACGGCAGGAGGGACGGAAAACCCGCCCGGGCGGCTGCCGCCGGCTGCACGAGGCCCTTCGGAAACCGTCCGCGGTCACCGTTCCGTCCCGAAGCGCACAGCCCGGCACGAAAACTGCTGTCGGAGAGGGAAACGTCAAGCAAACGAAACTATGGCAAAAAGCAAAAACATCTCGACCTCGCAGCTCGCGCTGATGACCGCGGCCGCGGTCATCAGCCTGCGCGGCCTTCCGATGATGGCCCAGGAGGAGCTCACCATGTTCTTCTACATCTTCTTCGCCACATTCCTCTTCCTCATCCCCGCGGCGCTCGTGGGCGCCGAACTGGGCAGCGCCTTCGCGGCGAAGGGCGGAGGCATCTACACCTGGGTGAAGGAGGCGTTCAACCCCCACCTCGGGTTCACGGCCATTTTTCTGCAATGGATTCAGAACGTGGTCTGGTATCCCACCGTGCTGGGATTCGCCGCCGCGTCGATCGCCTACACGATCGGGCTTCCGGCGCTGGCGCAGAACGGCCCGTTCGTCGGACTCTTCTCGATCGCCATGTACTGGTTCGCCACGTGGGTCACGCTGCGCGGCACGTCGGCCATCTCGGGCATCACCAGCCGGGGCTTTCTCATAGGTACGGTGCTTCCGGGCATCGTCATCGTCCTGGCGGCCGCGGCCTGGCTCGCGGGCGGCAACGGCGTGGAGTTCGAACACATTCCCGCGTCCGTCTCGCAGGTGGTCGATCTGGATGCGGCGCACCACGCCCATCCGCGGCTCTTTCCCCACATCACCGGCATGAGCGACATCGCTTTCCTGGCGGGGATTCTGCTGCTGTTCGCCGGCGTCGAGGTGCACGCCGTACACGCCCCGGAGCTGAAAAACCCGCAGAAACAGTTCCCGCGCGCCATGTTCCTCGCGGCGCTCATTTCGTTCGGCCTCTTCACGCTGGGCGCGCTGGCCGTGGCCGTAATCACGCCCTACGACCGGATCAACCTCCAGTCAGGACTCTTCACCACGTTCCAGATCGTCTTCGAACACTACCGCGTCGGATGGCTCACCAACGTCATGAGCCTGCTCGTGGCGTTCGGCGCATTGGCGGGCGTGCTGTCGTGGATCTCGGGCCCCAGCCGCGGCCTGCTCTGGACGGCCAACGAAGGGCGGCTGCCGCGCCTGTTGCAGAAGACCAACCGCAACGGCGTGCAGATCAACATCCTCATCATCCAGGGCTGCATCGTGACGGTGCTTTCGTCGCTCTACATCTTCATGAAGGACGTGAGCGTCGCCTTCTTCCTGCTGAGCGCCCTCACGATCGGACTGTACCTGATCATGTATATGATGATGTACGCCGCCGCCATCCGCCTGCGCTACACGCAGCCCGGCCTGCAGCGCGACTACCGCGTTCCGGGAGGCAATGCCGGCATGTGGGCCGTCGGCGGCATCGGCTTCCTCGCCGTGCTCTTCTCGTTCGCCGTCACCTTCTTCCCGCCGTCGCAGCTACCCGTCGGCAGCCCCGCCATATATACGACGCTCGTCGTCTGCGGCACGGCGCTGTTCCTCGCCGTCCCCATCGTCATCAGCATCGCGATGGACCGCCGGCGCGGCAGAGGCCCCCGTACCTGAAAAGCGAGATGCGGGCGGGTCCTTTCGGACCCGCCCGCATCGTTCTCCGACCCTTGCCTCAACGCTTCAGGATCGCACCTTCGGCCGTCACGCGAAGCGTCACCTCACGGTCCCGGTCATCCTCCAGTTCGACCTCGTACCAGTCGCCGTCGGGCGTCTCCACGAAATCCGCCCCGTCGATCCCGAACGCCGCGTAATCCGAACGGCGGATCGCATCGGTCACGGCCGCGGGCAGCTCGCGGACGCGCACCTCCCACGAGGTCTTCACCCACTCGCCCGCACCGTTGAACAGCAGCTCCTTCTCGCGGCCGTCGTGACGAATCTCCACCTCCAGGAAACCGTCGTCGGAGTCCTTCTCCAGCACGACCGCGCCGGGGTAGTTCGTGCGGATGAAGGCTTCGACATCCGCACCGACCGCCGCGCCGTCGCCGCCCTCCTGCGGGGTGTAGAGCGACAGCTCGCCCTCGGGAGTGACCTTCACCTTCACGTCGCCGCGGCGCGACTCCAGTTCCAGACGGTAGAACGTCCCTTCGGAGGCCGTCTCGTACAGATCGGCATCGTCGAGCCGGTAGCCCTTCGCCTCGGAGTAGTCGGAGGCCTCCCACGCAGCCGTCACCGCCTGCGGCAGTTCCGAGCGGCGCAGTTCGGTCTTGGTGTACTGCCAGGCGTCGCTGCGGTCGAAGAAGAGTTCGCGCTTGACGCGGTCGGCGTCGATCAGTTCGACCTCCGTACCCTCGTACTCCACATCCACGTCGATCACGCGCGCCCCGGGATAACGGCTCGCGATGAAGTCCCCGATCCCGTCGGAGGGACGCGAAGGGATGAAATCCCCGTAGTCGTAATCGTCGCCCGCGTCGGCCACGCTCTTCACGAGCACGCCGTCCGCCGAGTAGTAAAGATCCATCTCGCGGCCGTCGCGCTCGACCTCGACCACATAGACGACCTCCACGCCGTCACGGTCCAGCATATCGACCTCATCGACCTGCCAGTCGGCATACTCGCCCTCCGCGAAGGCTCTCCTAACCGCTTCGGGCAACTGGTCGAACCGGATGTCCGTTTCGGTCATCGACCATGCGCCGTCGCCGTTCTCGAACCATGCGGCGCGATTCGCCGCGACACCCGCCGCACGCACGCCGCTCCAGTAGAAATTCGCCACGGCGTAGTCGCCCTTCACCTCCCAGCGCACCTGCTCGGCGCCCGGATAGAGCGCTTCGAAAGCCGCCAGTACGGCCGGGGAAACCCGGTCCGGTCCGCTTCCCTGCGAGCCGCTCTCCTTTTCGCATCCGACGGCAAGCAACCCAACGGCCGCCGCACCCAACATATTCCAAACGATTCTTTTCATTTTCATTTTCTTTTTCCGATAAGACTTCGATTCAATTTCGGGAACAAATGTCGCAACCGATTCTGAACGGAAACTGAAATCCGCAATTTTTTCCGCAGCCCCCTCGGAAACCCGGCGCGCGACAGCCGCCCCCCCGGAACGGAAACGGGCCCCGCTTGCCAGCGGGGCCCGGAGAGACGCTCGGCCGACGGGGCGTCTCAGCGCAGCCTCGGACGCACGTAATTATCGGTCGCGGAAGTGAAGCTCAGGCCGGGGACGTGCCGGTCGGAGAGCGGGAAGACGAGCGTGTCGAGCTGCGACAGGTCATCGGCCGACACGGCGTAGTAACGCTCCGCGGCCGCTCCTTCCACGCAAACCGTCCAGTTGAGCAGCGTGCCGACGATCGACATCGCCTCGCGCCGCGGATCGAACTCGACGGTCCCGACGCGGCGCACCCCGTAGCCGGGCATCGTCACGGCGTAGAGGCGGTTCTCCGCATCGGTCAGGAGCGCCAGCGTGCGGCGGCCGTGGAACTCCGTGATGAAGAGGTGCTCCGGACGGACGCCCTCCGGAAGACCGACGGCCCGCACGTAAGGACGCCCCTGCACCATCTTGAGATGGAACAGCCGCCGGTCGGCGTCGAGCAGCACATACCCCTCGTCGTACTCCTTGCGTGCGGAGGGGTTGCCCGAAATCTCCGCCACCGGGAAGCGCACTCCCTTGCGGCGCATCGTCCCGGTGAACAGGGCGCTCTTCGCGGTATCGACCGTATTCGAGGCCATGTCGATGAATTCGATGCCGGAGGCGGTCAGGCGGAAGGCATCGTCGGGCATCGCCAGATCGACGCGGCCCGACATCGACTCCAGCAGGAAGCGGATGCCGGAAACCGGGGTATTGACATCCTGCGGCGTGGAGCGGAACACGAAGGTGGCGGCCTGCGCCTCGCGGGGCGAGACGGCGCGGCCCGCGATCGAATCGGGGAAACGGCCGTCGGCCACGAGCTGCCGGGCGTAGAAGAGCGGCAGCAGTGAATCGAACTGGCGCTGTCCGTACCGGTTGCCCCGGCGGTCGAGATACTCGAGCTCCTTCCCGCCGCGGCGGATCATCGCGAAATCGCCCAGCACTTCGCTGTAAAGGGTGAACGGCGTGCCCTCGCTCTTCACCGTGAGGTAATTGACACCCCACGGCAACTGCCAGACGAGCAGCACGGAGACGAGCAGTCCGAAGAATATTCTGCTGAATCGGGTCATGGATTTTCGGGATTTACGAAAGGAATCAGTCTTGTCTGCCGGCCATGAACCGCACGACCGAGAGCCATGCGAGCGAGGCCGAGAGCAGTGTCAGCGCCAGCAGTACGGGCAGGAAGCCGGCATAGGCCCGCGGAACGGGCGCGAGGAAGAAGATGCGCAGCAGGAGCACGGCCATCAGGATATTCACCGTCCGGCGCTTCCACGTCGGTTCGAGAATCACCCATGCGGCGAACAGGTAGGCCGCCAGTCCGGCCGCATACCACGGCATGAGCGTCCCCACGATATTGGCGACGAGCTCGTGCGGCAGCACCGGCGATGCGGCTCCCGCGACGAGGGCGAGGCTCGTGCCGGAGACGACGGTCAGCGCCGCGACGCCGAACAGCAGCATGGTCCCCGTCGCCCGCAGCGCCGACACGGGCAGGTGCAGCGTCAGCTTGAGGCATTTGCGGTGCATCTCGGGGGCGAACTGCACGACGGCGAGCAGCAGCCCCGCCAGCAGCGGCACATACTCCATCTGCTCGACGAAAACGGCGTTGCGCGTCACCATCACCTCCCAGATATGTCCGGCGCCCATCATTCCCAGCGCACGGTACAGCCGCAGCATGGCGTAGCCCGCGAAGGCGCACGTCACCGCGAAGGCGACCGCCAGATACCAGCGGGACTTGATCCACTCCTTGTACAATATGGCTTTCAACATGGCGTTTTTCAGTATTTTCCGGTCAGACCGATGAAGGCGTCCTCCAGCGAGACGCGCTCCTCGTGCAGTTCTTCGGCGGGAATCCCCGCCTCCGCGAGCCTGCGCGCCACCTCCCCGTACGGCAGGAACGAGCAGAATTCGAGCGTCGAACGCACCACCGAGGGGTGGTAGAACTCCCCGTCGCCGGGCAGCGGAGCCCCCTCGGGCACACGGCACGTATAGCGCCGCACGCGGTCGAGAATCTCCCCGACGGGGCGTTGCAGCAGAATGCGGCCGTAGTCCATGATGATGCAGTCGTCTATCAGGCGCTCCATGTCCTGAATGATGTGCGAGGTAAGGAAGACCGTCTTCCCCTCGGCCTTGGCGTACTCGCGCAGGTAGTCCGCGAACAGCCGCCGGTAGCCGGGATCGAGCCCCAGCGAGAAGTCGTCCAGCACCAGCAGGTCGGGGTCCTGGGCCAGAATGAGCCCCAGCGCCACCTGCGACCGCTGTCCGCACGACATGCGCGAGATGCGCTGCCCGGGGCCGACGTGCAGCTTGCGCATCAGCTCGTAATAGGCTTCGCGCCGCCACTTCGGGTAGAAGGCCGCATAGAACCGTTCGATCTGCTCGATCGACATGAACTGGTACTGCACGTGCCCCTCGATCAGCAGGCCGATGCGTCGCCGCGTGAGGGGCCGCATCCGGCGGATGTTCTCGCCGAAGATGCGGCACTCGCCGCTGCGGGGTTCGAGATACCCGCTCAGAATGTTGATCGTCGTGGTCTTGCCCGTGCCGTTCTTGCCCAGCAGGCCGAGGATGCGGCCCTCGGGGACGTCGAACGAGAGGTTTTCGTAGATTTTGCGCCGCCCGTAGCAATGCGTCAGGTTGCGGCATTCGATAACGGATTCCATGGCGGTGTCAGATGAGGAGGAACAGCAGCGGAAGGAGGATGCCTGCGGCCAGCTCCACGCCGCCGCGGCCCCGCAGCCCCTTGGGGCCCTTCACGATGACCAGTCCCGTGAGCGTGATGAGTATGAGCCCTCCGCCGAAAATGTCGGCGAAGGCGGTCCACCACGATCCCGGATTGTAATGCAGCTTCGTCAGCGCGCTCCACACGGGCCGCCGCATCAGCCGCTCGACGACCGCCTCGCCGCTCCGGGTGTCGGCCACGAGCGACGAACCGCCTTCGAGGAAGATTTTGAGCGTATGCCCGTCGGGAAAGTAGTGCTTCACGTACCCCTCCCCGACACCGGCGCGTTCGAGCAGCGCCTCGGCGTCGGCGCGCGAGAACGCCTCCCTCTCCGGAAGCGGGGCCGGGAGCGTCAGACGCGTCTGCGAGACCGAATAGTTCGGATTGAAGGTGTCGCGGTGGTTCATCGCAATGCCCGACAGGGCGTAGATGAGCACCATCCCCGCGAAGAAATACGAAAGGTCGCGGTGCAGCGTGCGGCTCCAGCGCCGCAGCGCGCTACTGTTCAATTTCATACGAGGTCGCCGTCACGTAGTAGAACGAGAGGTAGTCCTTGCCCTCGGCGGCCTTGCGGGCGGCGATCTTCGCGCGGAAGTCGGCAATGCGCTCCGCGACGGTGGCGCCCGTCTCCTGCCGTGCGGCCTTCTCGGCGTCGCAGCCGGCCTCGGTCGTGCCGTGCCGTTCGCCGGTCTGCGCCTTCGTCTGCTCCTCCCAGGCCGCGAGGTAGGCCTCGTCCACGCGCTGTTCGTCGAGCGTACCCGTGACGCGCACGATACGGTTCACGCACTGCGGATCGAAGCTGCCCAGCTCGCCGCTCTCGACACGAACGGTCTGCGTGTCGTCGCTGCCCATGAGGAAGATCTTGCGCGCGCCGTGCTTGCACGTATGGGTGCAGACGCCCTCGATCGTGACGGTCTTGCCGGCGAGCGAGTCGGCCGAAGCCAGCAGTTCGTCGATCTCCAGCGCGGCCGGCCGCGCGGCCTCCGTCTGCCGGGTCTTGGTTTTCGTCGAAGCGTTGCCGCCGCAGGATACCGATGCGCAGGCGCCGCATGCGAGGGCGACGGCCAGGGCGCGTAACAGAATGTGTTTCATGACAAATTAGGTATTTTGATTCGTTCGTTCTCTTTCCGGCGGCAAAAATAGGGAAAACGAACAGCCTCCGCCATACCTAAAAATAGGGATTTTCGCCCGTTAATTGACGCTCCGGTACTCGTTGGGCGTCTGCCCGGTCAGCTTCTTGAACATGCGCGTAAAGTGCTGCGGATACTGGAATCCCAGTCCGTAGGCCACCTCGCCGATCGTGAGCGAGGGGTCCAGGATCCGCTCCTTGGCCACCTCCAGCAGCTTGAGCTGGATATACTCCTGCGCCGTGCGGCCCGTCTCCTTCTTCACCAGGTCGCCGAAATAGTTGGGCGACAGGCAAAGCTCCCCGGCGCAGTACTTCACCGACGGCAGCCCTTCGCGCCGGGCCCGGCCGTCGGAGAAATAGCCGTCCAGCAGCTCCTCGAAACGGGTCAGCACGTCGTGGTTCACGTTCGACCGCGTGATGAACTGCCGCTCGTAGAAACGCAGGCAGTAGTCCAGCAGCATCTCGATATTGATGGCGATGAGCCGTTTGCTGTGGCGGTCGATGGCGTGCTCCAGCTCGTGGCGGATCTTCCCGAAACAGTCCACGACCATCCCGCGCTCGCGCTCCGAGAGGTGTAGCGCCTCGTTCACCTCGTACGAAAAGAAGCCGTATTCCTTCATGTTGCGGCCCAGCGACGTGCCGCGGATGAGGTCCGGATGGAAAACCAGCGCCCAGCCTTTCGGCTGGTACTCCCGTCCGTCGTCCTCGAACCCGATCACCTGCCCGGGCGCCAGGCAGACGAGCGTCCCCTCCTGATAGTCGTAATAGTGCCGGCCGTAGATCATGTCGCCGCACTTGATCTCCTTGAGAAAGACCGCATAGAAACCGTAGGTCTGCCGGAAATGCCGCATCGGGTGCGCTTCGGACAAATCGACGACGCTCACCAGCGGGTGCAGCGTTTCGACGCCCAGCATCGCATTGTACTCGGCGACGGACTCCAGATGATGAATTTTCTGTTCCATGACAAAGTTCGTTTTCCGCAAATATACGGCTTTTATCGGCTTTGCGCACGGCCGGCGGGCGAAATCCGGAATCGGGGTAAAAGAATCCGTAATCCATCTACCCTCCGGGCCGGTCCCGGCATGCATTAGCACTGCGCCCCGGCACGGCCGGAGGACGAACCCGGAGCGATATGCACGCAACGACGACACCGGCGATCCCGCCCGCGGCGCCAGCCGCCCCCGCCCTCACGCGGCAGCCGCTGCGTGAAGCGCCGCGGAACGAACAGGGGCGGCCCGGCGGGATTCGCGCGACAACGGCCCGCCCCACCTGAACGCACCGCGGCGGCCGGTCAGAACTTCCGGGGATAACGCAGCAGAACGGCCAGCAGGGCCGCGCCGCCCAGAATGACCGGATAGTAAAGATAGCGCATGATCCCCAGCGGCGAAAGCCCCGTGAGCCCCGCCGCCATCAGCAACTGCGCCCCGTAAGGCAGCAGGCCCTGCGTGAAGCAGGAGAAGGTGTCGAGCAGGCTGGCGCTGCGGCGCCGGTCCACGCCGAAACGGTCGGCGATCTTGCGGGCGATCGGTCCCACGGTCAGAATGGCAATCGTATTGTTGGCCGTACAGAGGTTCGCCAGACAGACCAGCCCCGCGATGGTCCCCTCGGCCCCGCGCCGCCCCGAGATGCGGCGCGTCATGCGGTCGATGATGTAGTCGATGCCGCCGTTCAGCCGGATCATTTCGAGCAGGCCGCCGGCCATGAGCGTAATGATGATCAGCTCGCCCATCCCCGTAATGCCGCGCCCCATGCCGCCGCACCACGCCATGAGGCCGAAACTCCCGGTCGCCAGCCCGATCGCCCCCGAAGCGGCGATACCCAGCAGCAGCACCTTCATCACGTTCATCCCCGCGAGGGCCGTCACCAGCACCAGCAGGTAAGGCACGACCCGGATCCACTCGATCCGGTCGGGCTGCGCGGGGACCGCCGCCGCGCTGCCCGTCACGAGGTAAATCCCGAGCGTCAGCAGGGCCGCCGGGGCGACGATGCGGACATTGACGCGGAACTTGTCGCGCAGGTTGCACTCCTGCGTGCGCGTCGCGGCGATCGTCGTATCGGAGATGAAGGAGAGGTTGTCGCCGAAGAAGGCCCCGCCGACCACGATCGCCGTGAGCCACGCCTCGCCGAGCCCGGTCTGTTCGGCGAGCCCGGCGGCCACGGGGACCAGCGCGACGACCGTGCCGACCGACGTGCCGACCGACAGCGAAACGAAGCAGGCCGCCAGAAACAGCCCCGCCGGGAGCAGGCTCCCGGGAAGCAGGTGCATCGTCAGCGCCACGGTGGCGTCCACGGCCCCCATGCTCCGCGCCGACTCGGCGAAAGCCCCGGCCAGCACGAAGATCCAGATCATCAGCATCACGTTGGGATCGGACGCTCCGGACGAGAAGCGGCCGATACGCTCGGCGAAGGGCATTCCCCGCATCAGGGCCACGGCATAGACCGAAGCGGCGACGAAAGCCACCGAAATCGGCATCTTGTAGAAATCGCCTGCCAGAAGCGACACGGAGAGATAGCTCACCAGAAAAACCAGCAGCGGCGTCAGCGCCAGGAACCCGCCGCGGCGAACGGAAGTCGGAGACATATAATATATAGTGAGATTCGGAGCGCAAAAATAAGTCAAATTTTCCACCCGGGCAATCCGTCGCCCGGATATCCCGGTATCCGGAAGACCGGAGCCCGGGAGAGGGGCGGAGCGGATGCCCGGGTGTCCGGAGAAGCGGGCCCCGCCCGCTCCGGCCGTAAAAATCCGAAACCGCAACCAACGTCTGCCGGCCCGGGAAAGGTTCCTTCCGCTCCGGCCCGCATGAAACTGCGGCGAAACCTCCCGATACCGGAAGCCGGCATATCCGGGCCGGGGCCGACGCGACGCCCCGAAGAAGAGCCCCGACGGGAAAATATAAAAAGAGCACCCGGAAGCGACGTCCGGGCCGCCGAATCCGGGAACAGCGGCGAACAGTTTAAATGCCTATTCCCGAACGCCTCCGGAATAATAATTTTTTCTTCAAAAAATTGCTTTCATAAATTTTATTACTACATTTGTGTTAAAATAATGTTACATTTTTGTTTCGGACCGAATTTTCGGGCCGCAGGAAATACGCAACAAGCTCCTAACATATAAACACATGAGATAGCAACACCCTGAAAATACCGAACAACGGACCAATTAACGAACCTAAACCACACATTTTACAAATCTTAAAATTTTAACTATGAAACGACTTTTTAGCTTAATGACGCTGCTCCTGGCCGGGGGGGGGTTATTCCTGGCATCCTGCTCGGATGACGACAACGGAGAAAACGACGGTCCTTCCGGAGGCTCGACGCCTTTCGCATCCGTAACGGCCAAGGACGGAAGCAGCACGATGACCGCGACCGTCAATGACACGGACAAGACGATCAAGTTCGGGGAATTCCAGAACACGACCGATCTGACGGCCGTCGAAGTGACCTTCAAGATGAACAAGGGGCATATCCTCAAGACGCCCGCCAATCTGACCTCGACCGTCAATCTGAACAATCCGGTCAATGTCGTGGTGCTGATGAACGGCAAGACGGAGGAAACCTACAAGATGACCGCCGACACTCCCGAGACCCCCGAAGCCATTCTGGGCGCCAAAGTCGGCGACGTGGAAGCCGCGGTCGGCGAAGACAAGAGCATCACGGTCAAATGGCAGGAAGGCATGGAGATCAACCACATGGTCTTCACGCTCGATCTGGTCGAAGGCGCCACGGTGAAATCGCCCGAAAACCTGACCTTCGATCTGGAATTCGGCGACGGCACGCTGGTAGTGAACTACCAGGGTTCGGACATCACCTACACGGTCAAAGCGACCGACTACGTGGACCCGATGCCTGCGCTGGGCTGGACCGACGTAACGACCGAGTTCGCTCCGCTGCCCGCCTACATCAAGGTGTACAAGACGACCAAAGCCGGCGGTATCGACAACAACGTCGCCTACGTTGCCATGATGGGCAGCCAAGCCACTATGGCGATAGTCGGCGACGGCACCAATCCCAAAACCATCGACGAATACGAAACCAACGGCGAGTACAAAGTTTATGTCGTAGGAGTGAACTCCACCGTACAGAATATCATCATCCAGGCCGGAAAGGTCGTCAGGTCGGATGCCAACAGCCACGTCACCGGCGCCATCTATCGCGACGCAGACGGCAACTACGGCGCCGCATACGTTCGGGGAATCGAAGACAAACTGTACTCCTTCCCGTTCCGCGCTTCGGGCGAGTACGAAGAGCCCAAGGCGGCCGAAGGCAAAGCATGGGCTCCGCAAACCGCTGTCAATGGCGTTCATATGATCCTGTTCGATAACAATGTACTGACGGCCGACCAGGTCAAGAGCAACGAAAGCACCTGCTTCAATTACGGAGACGACAACTTCTACGCTCATTCGGCTATCGGCGTGACGAAATACAACAAGGTTTTCGCTTTCTGCGGACAAATGGTGGAGGGCAGCAAAGGCGTGACGATCCCCAGCATGGCCCAGAGCCTGAAAGACATGGGATGCGTCTCGGCCATCGCATTCGAGGCCTCCGGTTCGCCCGACATGCACATCAACAAGAAAAAAACGGTAATCAACAAATACGCCCAACAGGGAAAGCCGAAAGCCGTACAGTGCGCCGTGGCATTCAAATAGCCATGAGACCGGTCTGCCGGGAAAGCGATGCAAAGACACGGCAGATTCCGATAACGAAGTTCACCCCTGCCGTAATGCTATTACGGCAGGGGTGAAATCGTAAAATCCGCGATCGGCGCGGCGCGCGGAAGGAGAGGGATTCGAACCCCCGGAGCCTTGCGGCTCAACGGTTTTCAAGACCGCCGCGATCGACCGCTCCGCCATCCTTCCGGAGACAAAAGTAGCACGGATTTTCCATTCTGCCAAATCCCGCCGTCTTTTTGTTCCGGAACGTCCGTACGGCATCCGATACGAAAGACGGGATTTCCGACTTCTCCGGAATTTTCGTATCTTTGTTACCGGCTGAAACCGAGCCTCCCCACACACTACGTCTCCTGCCATGAACAAAACGCAGCTTGTCGAGGCGATAGCCCTCGACGCCAATATCTCGAAAATCGAAGCCCGCAAGGCCGTGGACGCTCTGATCCGCGTCACGGTACAGGCCCTGCGCGAAGAGGAACGAATCACCCTGACCGGCCTGGGAACCTTCAGCGTGCAGCACAAGGCCGCCCGCACGGGACGCAATCCCCGTACGGGCGCAACGGTCAAGATTCCGCCGCGCAAGAGCGTCAAATTCCGCCTCTCGGCCGAGATCGAATGACAGGACCGAACGCGCGCCGGCGATAAGAGGCGCCGGACGGAAGCGGCCGCGGAGAAAAGGATGGTCCCGGACGGAATCCGGTTCTCGTCCGGACAGGAAACCGGAACCGGCCATATCGGCCAATGCTCTACCGTTTACTCCAATTTTCAAGACTTTTCGACCAAAAAGTTTGGGCCGAGGGGATAGTTTTTATACTTTTGCACCCGATTTTGCGTGCCGCAAGGCACAGCGTATAGAAACTAAACCAACAAGTTATGAAAAAAACACTTCTCCTGCTCGCCGCCGTCGCAACCGCCTCGGGCGCATTCGCCGAAGGTTACCAGGTAAACAACTTCTCGGCCCGTCAGGCCGGCATGGCCAACGTCGGCACGGCGATGAAACTCGGTGCGGAGTCGATCTACTTCAACCCGGCGGCCACGGCATTCCAGGAGTCGAAATTCAACATCTCCGTCGGTGCGACGGGTATCCTTTCCTACGTGTCGGCCTCGACGCTCCCCTCGATGGAAAACGGCTACGAGAGCTCGCTCACGGAGGATTCGGACAACAAAATGTCCACCCCGCTGCACATGTACATCAACTACAAACCCGCCGAGCGCTGGGCCGTGGGCCTGGGTTTCTACACCCCGAACGGCTCCTCGATGAACTGGGGCGACAACTGGTCGGGATCGCACCTCATCCAGCAGATCAACCTCGCGGCCTACACCTTCCAGCCCACCGTCTCGTTCAGGATCTGCGACCGTCTCTCCGTCGGCGCGGGACTGATGCTCACGTGGGGCAACTTCGACCTGTCGCGCGCCATGCTGCCCATCGGCGCCGGCAACAAGACCCTCGCCCAGGGATTCAACACGATCGGCAAGCTGCTGCCCGCGCTGGGTGCGGGCGCCGGCCTCTCGCCCGAGGAGATCGCCCGATACCAGGCCATGGCCCAGCAGGGCGAGACCTACTTCACCGACAACCTGCAGGACAAATCCATCGTCTCGGCCAAGCTGGAGGGCAACGCCAACCTCGCCGTGGGCGTGAACGCCGGCATTCTCTGGGACGTGACCGACGAATGGTCGATCGCCATGAGCTACCGTTCGCGGATGGACATGAAGGTCGATAAGGGCACGGCGCAGCTCATCTACGCCTCGCAGGAGTCGCAGCAGCTGCTTTCGTTCCTCAACCAGATGCTCCAGACGGCCGGTCAGCCCTCCGCGATTCCGGCACTGGACAAGGGCACGTTCCACACCCAACTGGCGCTCCCGACGACCGTGACGTGGGGCGTCTCCTACCGTCCGAACGACAAGTGGCGCATGGGCGTTGATCTACAGTGGATCGGCTGGTCGGCCTACAAGGACCTGAACGTGTCGTTCAACGAGAAGGAGCTGGGCATAAAGGACATCTACTCGGTGAAGAACTATTCGAACACGCTTTCGGCCCGCTTCGGCGCCGAATACGACGCCCTCGACTGGCTGGCGGCCCGCGTGGGCATCTACTACGACGAAAGCCCCGTGGACAGCAACTACCTCAATCCCGAAACGCCGTCGATGACCAAGATCAGCTACTCGCTGGGTATGTCGTTCCGGCTGGCCGCCTGCGCGGCGCTCGACGTGGCCTACTGCTACGTCTCGTCGGCCGACCCCGAGCGCACGGGTTCCTACCCGGTCTATGACTACACGTCGGGAGACCTCGCATCGGTCTTCACGCGCAACTACAAGCTCCACGCCCACGTACTGTCATTCGGCATGCGTTTCAATTTCTGAAACCGGGAAAATTTACTATCTTTGCGGTGCGCTTCCCTGACGGAGACGCACCGCAATGTTTTCGGCCCTATAGTTCAAGGGATAGAACGAGGGTTTCCTAAACCCTAAATCCGCGTTCGAGTCGCGGTGGGGCTACGAGACGCCGGAACGGATCGCTCCGTTCCGGCGTTTCTCCTCCGCCCCCGAAAAGAGGCGCCGCCACATGGCGCATTGCCGAATTTGCACTATCTTTGCCGCGTCAAACCGCACGAACGATGGAATCACTCAAAGAGTTATACAAAATCGGGAACGGCCCGTCGAGCAGCCACACGATGGGCCCCAAACGGGCTGCGGAACGTTTCGCCGACCGCTGCCGTGACGCGGACGCCTACCGTGTGACGCTCTACGGCTCGCTGGCCGCCACGGGCAAAGGCCACCTGACGGACGTGGCGATCCTCTCGGTGCTGCAACCCGTAGCGCCGACCGAAATCGTCTGGAAACCCGAGACCGTACTACCCTTCCACCCCAACGGCATGCTGTTCGAAGGGCTGAAGGGAGAGCAGGTCGTCGATTCGTGGAAGATTTACAGCATCGGCGGCGGCGCGCTGGCCAACGAAACCTCGCGGCTCGAAGTGCCCCGCAGCATCTACCCCCTGACCACCGTCACGGAGATCAAGGAGTGGTGCTACAACGAAGGCAAAACCTACTGGGAGTACGTGAACGACTGCGAGGGTCCCGAAATATGGGACTACCTCGACCGGATCTGGACCGTCATGTGCGAGACGATCCAGCGCGGACTGAACAACGACGGCGTACTGCCCGGAGGACTGAAGGTCGCCCGCAAGGCCAGCACCTACTGGGTCAAGTCGAAGAGCTACAACGATTCGCTCAAGTCGCGGGCCAAGATCTACGCCTACGCGCTGGCGACCTCCGAGGAGAACGCCTCGGGAGGCGTGGTCGTCACCGCCCCGACGTGCGGTTCGTGCGGCGTCGTGCCGGCCGTGCTCTACCACCTGGCCACCTCGCGCGACTTCCTGCGCATCCGCATCCTGCGGGCCCTCGCCACGGCGGGCCTGTTCGGCAACATCGCCAAGACGAACTCTTCGATTTCGGGCGCCGAGGTAGGCTGCCAGGGCGAGGTGGGCGTGGCCTGCGCCATGGCCGCCGCCGCGGCCTGCCAGCTCTTCGGCGGCACGCCTTCGCAGATCGAATACGCCGCCGAGATGGGCCTCGAGCACCATCTGGGACTGACGTGCGACCCCGTCTGCGGCCTCGTGCAGGTCCCCTGCATCGAACGCAACGCCGTGGCCGCCGCCCGCGCCCTCGACGCCAATATCTACGCCACGCTGTCGGACGGCTCGCACCTGGTGTCGTACGACAAGGTGGTGGAGGTGATGAACGAGACGGGGCACAACCTCCCGAGCCTCTACCGCGAAACCTCGGAGGGCGGTCTGGCGAAGCGCTACGAGCGGAAATAGCCCGCGCTCCGACGCGACGGTTCCCGTTTTCCCGTCCGCTCCCGCCGACAACGAAAAACCTCCCCGGTCTTACGACCGGGGAGGTTTTTCATAAGAAGTTGCGTCACGCGGCTACTGCGCCTGCTGGAGCGTCTCCAGCTCGGTCTTCGCAGCGACGACCAGATCGTCGTATTCGCGCAGACCCGTACCGCCGGGGATCAGGTGACCGCAAATCACGTTTTCCTTGAGGTTCTCCAGCGGATCGACCTTGGCCTGGATGGCCGCCTCGTTGAGCACCTTGGTCGTCTCCTGGAACGAAGCCGCCGAAATGAAGCTCGAGGTCTGCAAAGCCGCACGGGTGATACCCTGCAGGACCTGCGTCGAAGTCGCGGGAACGATATCGCGCACCTGTACGGGCCGCAGATCGCGGCGCTTGAGGCTCGAATTCTCGTCGCGCAGCTTGCGCAGCGAAACGATCTGTCCGGGCTGCAACACGGTCGAGTCGCCGGCATCCGTCACGACGACCTTGTCGTAAAGCTCGTCGTTCACGTCCATGAACTCCCACTTGTCCACGATCTGATCCTCGAAGAAACGGGTGTCCCCCGGATCCTCGATCTTCACCTTCGACATCATCTGGCGCACGATCACCTCGAAATGCTTGTCGTTGATCTTCACGCCCTGCATACGGTACACCTCCTGCACCTCGTTCACGATATACTCCTGAACGCGCGTCGGGCCGAGGATGTTGAGGATGTCCGAAGGCGTGATGGCTCCGTCCGACAGCGGGTCGCCGGCCTTCACGTAGTCGTTCTCCTGCACGATGATCTGACGCGACAGGGGCACG
>ERZ1673748.330-NODE-330-length-72963-cov-8.877023_pt1 | contig 72963 bp, 61 predicted proteins | sample MGYA00580196_ERZ1673748 | MGnify/ENA primary metagenome ERZ1673748 (study PRJEB41218, sample SAMN15661796) | gut metagenome | host: Homo sapiens | place: Canada: London | collected 2015-08-20/2019-03-30 | study: EMG produced TPA metagenomics assembly of...
GGGCCGCTCAGGCCAAGTCTTTACGGTCGACAACGCATCCCCTGACTGCCCGCCTCGGGTATGGGGATTTGGTTACTTGTTGGCTTCCGTCATTTGACGGAGTTCTTTTTTGAGGTCTCGGATCTCGTCGCGCAGACGGGCCGCAAGTTCGAACTGGAGTTGTTCGGCGGCGGTGTGCATCTGTTCGCTCAGTTGGCGAATCAGGTCGGCGAGGTCCTGCGCGGGCAGGCCGGCCTTCAGGATCTCCTCGTGGCGTTTGTCTGCCTCGTTGGGGTCGAGTACCGGCACGCCCAGGTGCGTGTTGCCGGCCTTGCCCGCGTTGCGGTAGCCACCTTCAAGCAAGGTCTGGGTGTCCACATCCTCCTTGGCGAGCATGTCGTTGACGTCGCTGATCTTCTTGATCAGGGGCTTGGGATCGATGCCATGCTCCTGGTTGTAGGCAATCTGCTTGGCGCGGCGACGGTCAGTCTCGTCGATGGCTTGCCGCATGGCTTCGGTGGTCTCGTCGGCGTACATGATCACCGTGCCGGACACGTTTCGGGCCGCACGGCCGATGGTCTGGATGAGCGAACGATAGGAGCGCAGGAATCCTTCCTTGTCGGCGTCAAGAATCGCCACCAGCGATACTTCCGGCAAATCGAGGCCCTCACGCAGCAGGTTGATACCGACAATCACATCGATCTTGCCTTCGCGCAACATGCGCAGCAGTTCGACGCGGCGCAACGTATCCACATCAGAATGCAGGTATTCGACCTTGATGCCGCGTTCCAGCAGATAGTCGGTCAAGTCCTCGGCCATCTTCTTGGTCAGAGTGGTGACCAGCGCGCGCTCGTTCTTGGCCACACGGGCCTTGATCTCGGCGAGCAGATCGTCGATCTGCCCCTTGACCGGGCGTACGTCGATCTTCGGGTCCAGCAGACCGGTTGGGCGGATAATCTGTTCGACCACCCCATCGGACAGTCCCATCTCATAGTCGCCTGGCGTGGCGGACAGGTACACGGTCTGGCCGACGCGCTGCAGGAATTCCGGCCATTTGAGTGGTCGGTTGTCCATCGCGGAGGGCAGGCGGAAGCCGTGTTCGACCAGCGTGCGCTTGCGGGAGGCATCGCCCTCGTACATGGCACCGATCTGCGGCACAGTGACGTGTGATTCGTCGATGACCAGCAGGAAGTCGTCAGGGAAGAAGTCGAGCAGCGTGTGCGGCGGGGTGCCAGCGGCGCGGCCGTCGAAGTGGCGCGAATAGTTTTCGACGCCTGAGCACACGCCAACTTGGGTGAGCATTTCCAGATCGTAGGTGGTGCGCATGTTGAGGCGCTGCGCTTCCAGCTCCTTGCCTTGTTTGCGCAGTTCTGCCAGGCGTTCGTCGAGTTCCTCGCGAATGGTTTTGAGCGCCCGTTCCATGCGTTCGGGGCCGGCCACATAATGGGAGGCCGGGAAGATGTGGACTTCGTTTTCCTCGTCGATCTCGTCGCCGGTCAGCGGGTGCAGCGTGGAGATGCGGTCGATCTCGTCGCCGAAGAATTCGATGCGCACGGCCAGTTCCTCGTAGACCGGGATGATTTCGACCGTATCGCCGCGCACGCGGAAGGTGCCGCGCGTGAAGGCGATGTCGTTGCGCTTGTACTGCATGGCCACGAATTGGCGCAGCAGGTCGTCGCGGTTGATTTCCTGCCCGACTTTGAGGAAGAGCATGCGACCGGCGTATTCTTCCGGCGTGCCCAAGCCGTAGATGCAGGAGACGGTGGCCACAACCACGCAGTCGCGGCGGGTCAGCAGGTTTGCGGTGGCTTGGTGGCGCAGGCGCTCCACATCGTCGTTGATGTTGGAGTCCTTTTCTATATAGGTGTCGGTCTGCGGGATGTATGCCTCGGGCTGGTAGTAGTCGTAGTAGCTCACGAAGTAGCTCACGGCGTTGTCCGGCATGAGTTCGCGGAATTCGGCGCATAGCTGCGCAGCGAGCGTCTTGTTGGGCTCGATAATCAGGGTCGGTCGCTGCAGCTTTTCGATCAGCCAGGCGGTGGTTGCGGTTTTGCCGGTACCGGTGGCACCCATAAGAACCACATCATTCTCGCCGTTTTCGATGCGTTCGGCCAGTTCGGCGATGGCCTGCGGCTGGTCGCCGGATGGCTTATATGGCGATTTGACGACGAAAGGCTTGTCCGCGCGCTCGATATTGAATCCCATAGGGCCTCATCTTAGCGACCTGCGCACCATCCTGCGTATATCTCACCCACTTGGGCCAGCATCTCGGGCAATGGATGGGTGGAGTCGATGACGATATCGGCTATGGCCCGCCGCTCCTCCTCACTGGATTGGTGGCGGATGCGGGCCTCGGCCTGTTCCAGGCTCATGCCGCGTTCCTCGACCATACGGTCGAGCCGCATGCACACGGGAGCTTCGACCGTGACGATATGGTCAAAGGCGAATGGAATATCGTCAATGACCTCGGCGAGCAGTGGAATGTCGTGAATGATGATGGCTGCCTCGGGGTGCTCATGCTCCAGTCGCGCCGCCTCGGCATAGATCAATGGGTGCTCGATGGCGTCGAGCCGTTCACGTGCGCCCGGCGCGGCGTTCGCGCCGAAGACATGATCGGCAATCCATGGCCGGTTCATAGTGCCATCGGCGAGCAATGCATCAGGACCGAACTCGGCGACGATCTGTGGCAGCGCCACTCCCCCGGGTTCGACGATCTGATGCGCCAGCGCATCGTAGTCGATATGCAACGCGCCGAGTTGCTTGAGTCGCGCCGCCACCGTACTTTTGCCCGCGGCGATGCCGCCGGTCAGTCCTATTCGCATCATGGTGCCCATGATAGCTGGCGCTCCCCTCGGTCGGCTATCGCCGACAGCTCCCCTCAGGGAGGGGATCCGGCTCGCGTAGCGAGACTGAGGTGAGTCATTGGCGGATAACTCCAAAAACACAAGAAACCCGGCCCAATCGGACCGGGTTTCCGTTAAACGCTAAGCGCTAGCTTCGCGGCAAACTCACTTGCCGAGCAGCTGGTCGCGCAGGGCGGCGAGCTGATCGGAGTCGGCGAGGGTACCGGTAGCCGGAGCAGCGGAAGAGTAGTTGGAGGTCTCCTCGACCGGCTTCTCTTCCTTCGGGCCCTGGCCGTCGGCGGCTGCGGATTCGGCAGCGTTCTCCAGCTCCTTGGCCACGAACTCCTTGTGCTCCTCCCACAGCTCGTGAGCGGCGGCGTACTGAGACTCCCACTCCTCGCGCTGCTTCTCGTAACCAGCGATCCACTCGTTGGCGTTCGGGTCGAAGCCTTCGGGGTACTTGTAGTTGCCCTGCTCGTCGTACTCGGCCGGCATGCCGTAGATGGCCGGATCGAAGTCCTCGGAAGCCGGATCAACGGAGTCGTTGGCCTGCTTGAGGGACAGGGAGATGCGGCGACGATCGAGGTCGACGTCGATCACCTTGACGAACACGGTCTCGCCCGGCTTGACCACGGTCTCCGGGTTCTCGACGTGACGGTTGGCGAGCTCGGAGATGTGCACCAGGCCCTCGATGCCGTCCTCGACGGAGATGAAGACACCGAACTGGACGATCTTGGTGACCTTGCCCTTGACGATCTGGCCGGGAACGTGGGTGCGAGCGAAGCGCTGCCACGGATCCTCCTGAGTCGCCTTCAGGGACAGGGAGATACGCTCACGGTCGAGATCGACGTCGAGCACCTCGACGGTGACCTTGTCGCCGACCTTGACGACCTCAGACGGGTGGTCGATGTGCTTCCAGGACAGCTCGGAAACGTGGATCAGGCCGTCAACACCGCCGAGATCGACGAAAGCGCCGAAGTTAACGATGGAGGACACCACGCCCTCACGGATCTGGCCCTTCTTGAGCTGGGACAGGAAGGTCTCGCGGACCTCGGACTGGGTCTCCTCGAGGTACTGGCGACGGGACAGGACCACGTTGTTGCGGTTCTTGTCGAGCTCCAGGATCTTGGCCTTGATCTTCTGGCCGATGTACGGGGAGAGGTCGCGAACGCGACGCATTTCGACGAGGGACGCGGGCAGGAAGCCACGCAGACCGATGTCGACGATGAGGCCGCCCTTGACGGCTTCGATGACGGTGCCCTCGACGACGCCGTCAGCTTCCTTGATCTTCTCGATGTCGCCCCAGGCGCGCTCGTACTGGGCACGCTTCTTGGACAGAATCAGACGGCCTTCCTTGTCTTCCTTGGTGACGACAAGGGCCTCGATGGTGTCGCCGACCTCGACGACCTCGTCAGGATCGACGTCCTTCTTGATGGAAAGTTCGCGGGAGGGGATGACGCCCTCGGTCTTGTAGCCGATATCCAGGAGGACCTCGTCGTGATCGATCTTGACGACGGTACCTTCGACCAGATCACCATCGTCGAAGTTCTTGATGGTGGAATCGACTGCCTTGATGAAGTCCTCTTCGGTGCCAATGTCGTTGATGGCGACCTTGGTGACTTCAGTGTTGTTCTCTGCCATGTAAATATATGGTTTCTAATAGTGGATGAATAATTACTCGATATTCAGTTATACATGTGCACTCATATGAGCACACACAAGTTATCAGGATACCTACAGCCATGCCCAAAATGGGCGGAAAAACCAGCGCGACACGCCCGAATTCGGCTACATTTTCCTCTCGGCCATCTCCACGACGTTGGCGAGCAGCATGGCGCGGGTCATCGGACCGACGCCGCCGGGGTTTGGAGAGTATGCGGAAACCTTGTCATAACAGGCCTTGTCGACGTCTCCCCTGATGCGGAAACGGCCAGTCTGCTCATCAAACACGCGGGAGACGCCGACGTCCATCAGCACGGCGCCGTCCTTGACGTTTTCGGGCTTGACGAACCCGGCTGACCCCATGGCCGCGACGATGACATCGGCGCGACGCATGTGGTCGGCGATGTCGCGCGTGCCGGTGTGGCACAGGGTGACCGTGGCGTTGACCGCCTTGCGCGTCAGCAGCAGACCGATCGTGCGGCCGATGGTGATGCCGCGCCCGAGCACGCACACCTCCTTGCCGTTCAGGTCGATGTCGTAGGCGTCGAGCAGTTCGATGACGCCGCGCGGCGTGCACGGCAGCGGGGTCGTGATGTCGCCCTGCACATGCAGCACGAGTTCGCCGAGATTGTATGGGTGCATGCCATCGGCATCCTTCGAGGGATCGATCAGGCCGATGATCGCGTTCTCGTCGACGCCGCGCGGCAGCGGCAGCTGCACGATGTAGCCGGTGCAGGCCGGATCCTCGTTCAGGTCGCGCACCGCAGCGGCGATGTCATCGAAACTCGCGTCGGCGGGAAGGTCGCGCCGGATGGAACGGATGCCGACCTCCGCACAGTCGGCATGCTTGCCCGCGACGTATTTCATCGAACCGGGATCCTCCCCGACCAGCAACGTTCCCAGACCGGGGACGATGCCGTGCTCCTTCAGTGTTGAAACACGTTCCGCCAGGTTCGCCTTGACCTCGGCCGCGACCCGCTTGCCATCGAGTTTGATGGTCATGTGCGTCCTTCCCTAGAGTTCGTTCATTCCTCGTAGCGTTAGGCTATCGTGGACTCAGGTCAATGACAATCCGACGGCGGACCGTCGACGGCATATTCGAAGAAGGCAGCGATATGAACATTCACCCGCATCGTCTGGTCACCGGCATTGCCGCCATCCTCGCCACAGGCATGCTGATGGCGTCGAGCGCCTGCGGCACCGGCGGCGGCTCGCAATCCGAGCAGCCCTCCGCGAAGGAGCCGACCGGACCGATCACCGTCGTCGCGTCCATCAACCAGTGGGGCTCCCTCGCCGAGCAGATCGGCGGCACCGACGTGAACGTCACCTCCATCCTCAGCTCCACGAATGTGGACGCGCATGATTTCGAACCGAAAACATCCGATGTCGCCAAGCTGCAGAAAGCGCAGATCATCGTGTCGAACGGCGCCGGATACGACTCATGGGCGACCAAGTCCGTAGGCCGCAACTCGACCATCGTCTCGGCCGCCGAGACGGTCGGAGCTATGGAAGGCGACAACCCCCACCTATGGTTCTCCAAGGACGCCCGCAACGGCATGGCGACCGAACTGACGGAGGCATTTTCCAAGGCGCTCCCCGCCAAGAAGAAGGCGTTCCAGTCGCGCCTCAAGGCATGGCAAAAGGAGGAAAAGGCCATCGAGAAGTCGATGGGCGAGTTCGCCGCCAACCACAAGAACGCCACGTACGGTGCGACGGAGGCCGTGGCGTACTACCTGATGTCGGACATGGGCTTCCAGGACGACACTCCCAAGGGGTTCGCCCGATCCGCGGCCTCGGGCGGCGAACCTGCCCCGGCCGACCTGCAGGAATTCCAGTCGCTGATCGAATCACAAGGCATCAGCGTGCTGGTCAACAACACGCAGGAATCCAGCGACGCCACCAACATGCTGACAGGGACGGCCGGACGGGCAGGCGTCCCCGTGTTCGACGTCAGTGAGCAGATGCCGCAGGCGTACACGACGCTGACTGATTGGATCGCCGATCTGGTGGCCCGGCTTGACAAGACCGTCTCCCCCGCCATCATCGACGACAGCGACGAAAGCGGCAGTTCCGACGGCAAAGACGGCGCCAGCGCCAAGAACGATGCCGGCAACAGTGCTGACGACAAAAGCGATACCGGCGCCGGCAGCAGCAACTGAGTTCGCCCGCCCGCTCCAGACCGTTACCATTGCCGTCTCTTCCGCCGCTAATGAGTCCGCCACCGCTAATGAGAATGATTGTCATAGTCCTTTGCGATAATGCGTTGCCGTACATGTCGCACCGGCGGACGTGATGCCGGTCCCGTACAGACAGGACGATGAATCATATGCACAGCAACAGCGGCGACCGGGAACAACGGCCCGACTGCATCGTGTTCAGCAACGCCTCGGTGAAACGCGGCGAACGGCTGATCTGGCAACACGGCGACTTCTCCATACCGGCGGGTTCGGTCACCGCCATAGTCGGCACGAACGGCACCGGCAAAACCACGATGATGAAAACGGAGCTCGGCCTCCTCCCACTCGCCGGGGGCACCGTGCACGTGCTCGGACGCCCGGCAGGCGAGATGAACCGCCAGATCGGGTACGTGCCGCAAAGCTACACTTCGGACATCGACTCCAATCTCACCGCCGAGCAGTCGGTGCTGCTCGGCCTGACCGGCACCCGTTTCGGCGTCCACTTCGTCACCAAGGCGCAACGCGCGAAGGTGAAGGAGGCCATGACCTTCACCGGCATCGCCGACAAGGCCCACTACCGGCTGTCCGAGCTTTCGGGCGGTCTGCGCCAGCGCGTCGCCATCGCGCAGGCCTTGGTATGCGGCCCGAAACTGCTCATGCTCGACGAGCCGCTCGCGAATCTCGACCTGGCCAGCCAGCGCGCCGTGGTGCATGTGCTGGCACGGCTCAACAAGGAGCTCGGCATGACGATCCAGGTCGTCGCACACGATCTCAATATGCTGCTGCCGATCCTGACCGGCGCCGTCTATCTGCTGGACGGGCATCCTCACTACGCGGCGATGAACGACGTGCTGGATTCCAAGCTGCTCACGCACCTGTACGGCACCAAAGTGCAGGTCGTCACCACGCCGCAGGGGGACATGTTCGTCACCCCCACCCCCGACGAGGCGGATGACGTCGTTCCCGACACGCATGACACCAGCGAGGTCGCACAATTCCACCATCACGAATACCACGAGCGGAAAGGGCGGGCACAATGACCGGCATCAGTTTCTCCTTCGATCCCGACTGGATGTACACCCTGTCCGCCCCGTTCATGACCAACGCCTTCCTCGCGGGCCTGTGCATCTCGCTCGCCGCGGGCGTGATGGGATATTTCACCATCGCACGCCATTCGACGTTCGCCGCGCACGCGCTGGCCCATATCGGACTGCCCGGCGCCACCGGCGCGGTGCTGTTGGGGCTGCCGGTCTCGCTCGGCATGGGAGTGTTTGCGCTGGGCGGCGCGCTGGTCATCGGAGCGTTGGGCAAGCGCGCCACGCAGCGGGAGATCGCCACCGGCACCGTGCTCGCCTTCGCCACCGGCCTCGGACTGTTCTTCGCCCGACTCTCGTCGTCCGCGTCGCAGCAGATGCAGTCCATTCTGTTCGGCTCGATCCTGACCATAACCACCGATCAGATCCTTGGCTTCGCCGTGTTCGACGTGATCCTGCTCGCCGTGCTGGCCATCGTGTACCGGCCACTGCTGTTCAGCTCCGTCGACGAACAGGTGGCGCAGGCCAAGGGCGTGCCTATCGGGCTGATGAACGTTGCGTTCATGGCGATCATGGCCGGCGTCATCACCATCGCGGTCCCCGCGGTGGGTACGCTGCTGATCTTTGCGCTGGTCATCACCCCGGCCGCCACGGCGAACGCCATCGTCGCCTCGCCGTTCAAGGCGATGGTGATCGCGACGGTGCTGTGCCTGGTGTCGATCTGGGGCGGTCTGGTGCTGTCCGCGATGTTCCCCGCTCCCCCGAGCTTCATCATCGTCACGTTGTCGACGCTGTTCTGGGCGATCGCCAAGGGCGTGACGTCGCTGCGTCATCGCTGATTCCGCCCGATTACATCACCAGCGCATTGGCGATGGCGGCGATTCCCTCGCCCCGGCCGGTGAATCCCATATGGTCGGTGGTCGTGGCGGTCACCGTCACCCGGCATCCGACGGCATCCGACAGTGCGCGCTCGGCTTCCTCCCGGCGTCGCCCGATCTTCGGACGATTGCCGATGATGACCACGCTGGCGCTGGATGGCATCCTTCCATGCGATCGCAATACATCGACGGTTCTTCGCAACATATCGCAGCCGTGCATGCCGGCTCCCGGAGCATCGGCTCCCACGCCGAACAGTCCGCCGATGTCTCCCAGCCCAGCGGCGGACAACAGCGCATCGATCAGGGCATGGGCGGCCACATCGCCGTCCGAATCCCCCTCGATACCGGCGCCATCCCATAAAAGCCCGGCGAGCCATAGCTGCCGGGCTGGATCCTCGGCGAAACGATGCGCGTCAAACCCTTGACCAATCGCTGGAACAGCGTTCATGGACATGCTCGCCGCCGGCTACTTGCGCCGGGACTTCTTGCTTTCGGATTCGATGCGGGCCAGGGTCCGGTCGGCAGGCTCGGCGGGTGCCTCGCTGTGATGCTTCTCGTCGCCCGGCTTCGGCTCGGAGAAACCGAGGTTGACGTCGAGCAGACGCTGGATCTCGGCCTCGTCAAGGTCTTCGGACAGGGCGATCTCGGAGGTCAGGATGCTGCGGGCGCGGGTGAGCATCCGCTTCTCGCCGGCGGACAGGCCGTGCTCGTCCACGTCGCGCTGGGCGAGGTCGCGGACGACCTCGGCGATCTTGTTGACGTCACCGGTCGCCAGCTTCTCGACGTTCAGCTTGTACCGACGGGACCAGTTCATCTCCTTCTCGACGATGGGCGTACGCAGGATCTCGAAGACCTTGGCGACCTCATTGGCGTCGACGATGTCACGCACTCCGACCTTCTGCGCGTTCTCGACGGGAACATTGATGACCAGACCGTCGGAAGACAGCACGGTGAGTTGCAAGTATTCCCGCTTCACGCCCTTGACCACCCGTTCGGTAATGGCCTCGACCCTTGCCGCTCCATGACGCGGATAGACGACCATATCGCCGACCTTGTACCCCATGAATCCTCCGTGAAAACAATATACTTAACCTTACATATTATGCCATACAACCGGGACGATGGAAACACTCCGGACACGACTCGCCAAAATCTCGCAATAGTGCCCCGAAGGTATTACCCTCTGTGTTATGGCTACTTACACGAACATCAATGAAGATATCGCTCCCGTGCCAGTGAATCAAAGTGATTTGAGCGCGGTGAGCAATGCAACGTTCTACAACCCGCACGAAGTGCTGGGCGGTCACCTCGGTTCCGGAGACCACGCCGGAACCGTCACCATCCGAGTGCTCAGGCCACTGGCCAAGAGCGTCACCATATACACCCAGAAGGGAACGGCCGAGGCCCGGCACGAATTCAACGGCGTCTTCGTGGCCGTCATCGCGGCCGAAAAGACCGCGGACGGCTGGGCCGTGCCCGACTACCGTGTATGCACCACCTACGAGGGCGGCAAGTCCGTCATGGAGGACGACCCGTACCGTTACCTGCCCTCCATCGGCGACATGGATGCCTACCTGTTCGGGGAAGGCCGCCACGAACGCCTGTGGGAGGCCCTAGGCGCGCGCGTTCGCCGCTACGACGACCCGATGGGCGGCGCCGACGGTGCTCCCGGCCACCAGGTCGTGGGCACCTCGTTCACCGTCTGGGCGCCCAACGCGCACGCGGTCCGCGTGGTCGGCAACTTCAACTCCTGGGACGGCCGCCGCCACGCCATGCGCGAGCTCGGTTCCTCGGGCATCTGGGAGATCTTCATCCCCGGCGTCAAGGCGGGCGAGGTCTACAAGTACGAGCTGCTCAACGCGAACCACGAGTGGAAGATGAAGGCCGACCCGATGGAACGCTCCCACGAGATTCCGCCGGCGACCGGCTCCATCGTCGTCGAATCGGACCACGAATGGAACGACGAGGCATGGATGGACCACCGCAGGCACACCGACCCGCACGCCGGCCCGGTCAGCATCTACGAGGTCCATGCCGGCAGCTGGAAGAAGGGCATCGGCAACTACCGCGAGCTGGCGGACGAGCTCGTGGACTACGTGGCCAAGGAAGGCTTCACGCATGTCGAGTTCATGCCGCTGACCGAGCACCCGTTCTCGGGCTCGTGGGGATATCAGGTGACCGGCTACTACGCCGTGGACTCCCGACTCGGCAATCCGGACGACTTCAAGTACCTGGTGGACAAGTTCCACCGTGCCGGCATCGGCGTCATCATGGACTGGGTGCCCGCTCACTTCCCGAAGGACGATTTCGCGCTCGGACGCTTCGACGGCACCCCGCTGTACGAGGATCCCGACCCGCTGCGCGGCGAGCACCCCGACTGGGGCACGTACGTGTTCAACTTCGGCAGGCGCGAGGTGCGCAACTTCCTGGTCGCCAACGCCTGCTTCTGGCTCGACGAATACCACATCGACGCGCTGCGCGTGGACGCGGTGTCCTCGATGCTGTACCTGGACTACAGCCGCAAGCCCGGCCAGTGGCGCCCGAACATCTACGGAGGTCGCGAAAACCTCGAAGCCATCGACTTCCTCAAGGAAGCCAACGCCACCGCGTACAAGAACAACCCCGGCGTCATGATGATCGCCGAGGAATCCACCGCCTACCCCGGCATCACCGCACCGACCGACGCCGGCGGACTGGGATTCGGCCTCAAGTGGAACATGGGCTGGATGCACGACACGCTGCAGTACCTGCACGAGACCCCCATCAACCGCAAATGGCACCACAACGAGATCACCTTCTCGATGGTGTACGCCTATTCGGAGCATTACGTGCTGCCGATCAGCCACGACGAGGTCGTGTACGGCAAGGGCTCGCTGTTCGGCAAGATGCCGGGCGACGACTGGCAGCGCTACGCCGGCGTGCGCGCCCTGTTCGCCTACCAGTGGGCGCACCCGGGCAAGAACCTCACCTTCATGGGCAACGAGATCGCGCAGTACGGCGAGTGGAATCATGACGGTTCGGTCGACTGGGACGCCCTCAACTGGCCTGACCACCGCGGCGTGCAGAAGCTTGTCGCCGACCTGAACGAGTTCTACAAGGACACGCCGGCCATCTGGAGCCAGGACTTCGACCCGGCGGGATTCCAGTGGCTGACCAGCGATGACGCCGACCACAATACGCTCAGCTTCCTGCGCATCGGCAGCAAGGGCGAACAGCTCGTCGTCGTGGTCAACTTCTCCGGCGAGGCGTGGCAGGACTATCAGGTTCCGCTGCCGCAGGGCGGCAACTGGACCGAGGTGCTGACCACGGACGACAAGAAGTACGGCGGCTCCGACATCCACAACGGCACGTTCGCCGCGGTGAAGGGCGAGTACCATTCGCGTGATTGGTCGGCAAAACTCACCATTCCGGCATTGGGGGCGGTATTCTTGAAACCGGAAAACTGAAAGGTGAATCGTCATGATTAATTCTCCAACACGTCAAACGACGCCGCGGACCATTCTGGTGGTCGAGGATGAGCCGACCCTCGCCACCGCCATCGCTCAGCGCATCACCGCGGAGGGATGGTCCGCCCGCGTGGCGTCCGATGGCGCCAGCGCGGTTCAGGCCGCCAAGCAGCTGCGCCCGGACCTGGTAATCATGGACATCATGCTGCCGGTCATGGATGGTCTTGAAGCAACCAAGCGCATCGTGGCCGACCGCCCGGTGCCGGTGCTCATCCTGACCGCCCGCGACGCCGAGGCGGACAAGGTCATCGGCCTCGGCACGGGCGCCGACGATTACATGACCAAGCCGTTCTCCATGCGCGAGCTGATCGCCCGCTGCAAGGCGCTGCTGCGCCGCGTGGAACGCGCGAAGGTCATCGCGAAGAACTCCGAGAACGAGAAGATCCTCAACTTCGGCTCGCTGGTCATCGACCCGGCACAGCGTCTGGTCACGGTCGACGGCGAGCAGGTGCACCTGACGCCGACCGAGTTCGACCTGCTGGTCACGCTCGCGCGCAAACCCAAGTCGGTGCTCACCCGCGAGAAGCTGCTCGAAGAGGTCTGGGACTGGGTGGATGCATCCGGCACCCGCACCGTCGACTCCCATGTCAAGGCGCTGCGTCATAAGCTCGGTTCCGAGACCATCCGAACCGTGCACGGCGTCGGCTACGCTTTCGAGCCGCCGGAACAGTGATGAAGCCGCGTCAGAAGCGGGACAGGAAACAGGCCCGATTGGATTTCGATCGTCCGATCGGGCTGTTTTCGTCCCTGAAAATGGAATTGAGCGTCCTGATCGTCATCGCCACGTCCATCGCGTTCGTGCTGGTCTGGTTCCTGCTCAAGTACGGGTGGAGCGGCTGGATCGCCATGCCGCTGACCATGATCGTCGCACTGGGCATCACCTATTTCTTCTCACGGGGTCTGATCGCGCCGCTGAGGCAGCTGCGTGACGCGGCCGAGGCGATGTCGGAGGGCGATTACAGCGTCCGTGTCCACGTGGCGACCAACAGCAACGACGAGATCGGCCAGTTGGCCCGCACGTTCAACGAAATGGCCGAGGAACTGCAGCACGCCGATCAGATGAGGCGCGATGTGGTGGCGAACGTGAGCCACGAGCTGCGCACCCCCGTCTCCGCGCTGCAGGCGATGGTGGAGAACATGGCGGACGGGGTGGTCGAGCCCACGCCGGCCAATCTTGAGGGCATTCTGGGCCAGACGCACCGGCTATCCGACCTGATAGCGTTCCTGCTCGATTTGTCTCGCATGGAGGCGGGCGCGGCGAGCCTGAACATCGAACGTTTCTGCCTGCATGATTTCCTCGACGAGACGATCGAGCCGCTGGAGATCGCGGACGCCGGGCACGCGCACGACATCATGCTGCACGTGGATTCCGATATCTGGATGGAGGGTGATCAGGATCGGCTGCGCCAGCTGTTCACCAATATCATCGCGAACGCGCTCAAGCATTCCGCGGACGGCACCAGCGTGCTGATCGAGGCTCGGGAGAATGCCGACACCGGCACAATCGTCACGAATGTGGTGAATTTCGGGTCTCAGATTCCCGCCGAGGAACGTTCCGACATCTTCCGCCGGTTCGTCAAGGGGCGCAGCGGCCCCGGCACCGAATCGGGCGGCACCGGCATCGGATTGTCGATCGCGCGTTGGGCCGCACAGCTGCACGGCGGCACGGTCCGGGTGGTCGACGACCCGCGCGGCGCGGATTTCGAGATCGTGCTGCCGAAATACCATATCGCCGATGACGAGCCGGCGACCGACGGTTCGGCGCGGGCCCTGTTGTGAGCCGGGATTGCGCTCCCGAAGCCTGCACGGCACGTTCGGTGGTTCATGCGCGACCGGATCCCCGTCCCGTGCCGATCGTCACCGAGATGGTAGCGGCCGGCTTCCCCTCCCCCGCCTTGGACGGGCGGGAGGAGGGCTTCAGCCTTGACGCTCATGTGATCGAGCACCCGGAATACACATTCATCGTCACCGTCGCCGGCGACTCCATGGAGGGGGCCGGCATTTTCCACGGCGATTGGCTGGTCGTGGACCGTTCGCTGACGCCCGAGGACGGCGATGTGGTGGTGGCCGTGCTCGATGGGGAGCTGACGGTCAAGCGACTGCTGTCGCGCGACGGCCGCCCCATGCTGCACGCGGAGAATCCCCGCTACCCCGATTTCGTCCCCTCCGAACATGGGGATGTCGTGATATGGGGCGTGGTCACGGGCAGTTTTCATCCACAGCGTCGGCTGCGACGGAAATAACTGGATTGCGCTGGTGATCTGCGCGGATGGCGGGTGTGCGGCTCGACCGGGTGGTGACCACCCTCCGGCTAGCCAAGTCCCCTCCCGCCAGCGGGAGGGGACTTGGCTAGCCGTCTGTGTTTTTCGCCGGCGCGCAGGGTGCGCGCCAGGCAGATGACCGTTGTCACATGTATTCCCGCGGCGTTGAGCGCCTGCACGCATTGCCGGGCCGTGGTGCCCGTGGTGACGATGTCGTCCACCAGGATCACGTTGCGTGGGTAGGGTGGGCGCGCAGCGATGACGATATGCCCCTGCAGACGCCGCGAACGCTGGGCGGCGCCGTGCATCTGCACGGATTTGCCGCTCGTCTTCATCGTCCGCAGCAGCGCGGCCGTATCGACGTCCATGCCACGCCGCCGCAGCGACCGTGCCAATGAGTTCGTCACGTTACGCATATGCCACCGTCCGCGCTCCCTCATCGAACGCGGGGAGGATGGGGCCGGCACCAATGTCGTCACCGGCATCGGATCCGAAGCCAGCAGGCCCGACGAAAGCAGCGCGTCGGCCATCATATCGGCGAACGGGCCATCGCATTCCTCGTCGCCATGATCCTTCCATCGCAGTATCGCACGGCGCAGCGGCCCGCGATATGCGCCGCAGGCAATCGCTCGGCCCGAAACCGTGCCAGGCATAGCGAACGACATGAAGCCGCCACCCGAAGCACGACAGTCATCGCACAGCACAGCGTCCGGCATGTCGCATCCCGCACAGCCACGCGGCAGCAGCACGTCCCGCAGCGATCCGACCACTTCTGTGAGCATTCGCGCGAAACCGTGCCATCCCATGGTTCATCCGTCCTGCCGAACCGGCTCGCCACCCAGCAAAGGCAGCAGGATGTCGCACAGACGCACGGTATCCTGCGGTCCGGTGACCTGAAGCGCGATAGCCCCCGCCTGCGCGGCAGGATAGTCGTTGCCGCCGGGCGTCATCCGGTCGCCCACGAAGATGATGTCACCGATGCCGATGCCGAGCCGTCCCGCCAATTCGCGCAGGGCGAACGCCTTGTCGGTGTTTCCGGCGCTCACATCGACACTCGTGTAGCCGCCCGCGCGTACGCGCAGATGACCGAGGTCGCCCGCCACCGCGGCGACGAGCCGCCGCTTTTTGGTGTCGTCGGGATCCCAGCGGCGCTTCTCCTCGATCGGCGCGAGCTGCCCCAGAGCCGAGAACGTGATCTGGCTGCCACGATCCTCGATGGACTCCCCCCACGGGTGCTCCGGCCACATGCCCAGCTCTCGGGCGCGTCGAGTCAGCGACAATATGGCCGCGTCCCTGTCCCGGGCCGACAGCGTCCTCTCGTATTCCAGACGCCATGCGCCCTCGCGCCAGCGGTAATAGCTCGATCCCCCCGCCGGCATCACATGCAGGTTGGAAAGGTCAGCTCGGGGACCCAGCACGTCGAGCACCTGACTGATGACCAGTTCACGCCCGCCGCCGGTCACAATCGCCACCGGCATCAGTTCGGTCAGCGCCTCGATGCGAACGGTCATATCCGGTTTCATCGGTTGTTTGGAGACGGCCAGCGTGTTGTCCAGGTCGAAGGCGATCAGACGCGCATGTGCGCCGTCGTGTCGCCAACCGGTATCATTCCAAGCGTGCACGGTCGCTGTTGGCATCTGTACACCTCCCCAGGAAACCTTGTCGATGATAAGTATCCTAACGCATTGCCGCCGGCTTGTCCTACAGTGGAGTCCATGCAACAGGCACCATGGGAACGACCAACGTATCGCAATCGTCACGGGCGGGGCATGCGCACGCCGATGTTCGGCACGCGGCTCCCGCGCTACCGCACCCGCAGCGGCGCGTTCGACGACATGGTCGCGGCCCAGATCCGGCGTCTGAACGGTGCCTGGCCGCAACTGGTCAAGCCGGTGCAGTTCGCCGTGGAGGATGTGCCGCCCTCGCAGCCGGCTCCTTGGGAGCCGGAGCCGTCGTTCGCGTCCCAGTGCTTCCCTGCGAGCCACGGCATCCCCGCCCGCATCGTGCTGTACCGCATGCCGATACAGAGCAAATCACGCAGCCGCATGGATCTGGAACTGGCCATCCGCGATGAGGTGGTGCTTCGGCTCGCCGAGCTCTATGGCCGCCGGCCGGATGAGATCGACCCGGATTGGAGCCTGTAAGGCTCTGTCGGGGCGAAACCTCATAGAGCACCCCTCATAGGGGGCACCACGGAACGTTCCGCCGACCGACCGTCAGTGAACGATGGTCATATCCGACCGCGCCCAGATCCTCTCCTGCAGCGGCATCAACGGCGTGGCACCGATGTAGGCGATGCCGGCGAGCTTGGCGTCACTCACCGCGGAGCTGGACAACCGGACACCCCATGCCAGTCCCTTGCCGTCGGCGGCCACCGCGAAGACGTTCTTTCCCAAATCCGACGCGTCGAAGCTCGCCGCGGCACCGGCGTCCACCGTGATGGTCTTCTCCCCCACCGCGGCACCCTTGTCGTCGTAACCGGTCATGTGCATCTGTTTGCTGGATAAAGACGCGTTCACCACGCTCACACGGCCGTCAAGACCGGAGGGAATGACGGCGGCCGACCGGTCGTCTGTCTGCGCGGCGCCGATCAGCGCGAAATCGGACTGGTTCCCGTTCCCGTCACGGCTGACGGTCACATCTGCCGTCACCTTCGTATCCGCCGTGATCTTCAGCGCCGACGCGTCTTTGGGAACATCGCCCAGATCGATGGTGGTGACGCGGTCGCCCGAATACTGATGGACGGACTGCCCGGCCGCGCCGACCCATGCGGCGGTGAGCGACCCCGAACCGGCCGCGTATACGGTGAGTGTCGCCTTGTCTCCCTCCGCGACGGCCGGGAAGACGAGCTCCTTGGACGCCTCCCCGGCCGCGGCGGCGTAATCCGATCCCTTTGGGTTCAGCCCTTCGGTCCTGATCACGCGCACCGATGCCGATACCGGCGTCTGCCGGCTCGAAACCGTGACATACAGCCCCTTCTGCCCGCTTGCGGCCGCGGAAAGACTCAGCACGGATTCGGCGTTCGCCGCGACGGTCAGCGTGCTTCCCGTGGACAACGCCAGCGCACCGGACTGTTCCGTACCCCACACCCGAACATCCACCACAGTGGCCTTCGAAGACGAATTGGCCACGACCAGCTGCTGGGTGGTGCCGGTCTGCGTGTCAGGCAGCACGAACGACTGCTCCAGCGCACCGACATCGCAGAATGTCGCGGACAGGCCGCGCAGGTCGCCCTTCGTCGCCCAGGACGCCACGGACGCGGAAGCGCCGACGCCCGCGGCCGATTCCAACAGCTGCGTGTCGAACAGCAGCGACGTACGGTCGACGTCGGCCGAGGCTGCGATGACTTTCGCGGTATCCGTAGGGTCGAGGTCCTTGAGCTGCGTGGTATCGCCGGAGCCGCCAAACGCGCCGAACTGAGACCGGTACACCGCTCCGAACGCGGCGAATCCGGCCGAAGACGAGATGTCGCCTTCACTCGGCTGATATTCGCTGTCACCGTACGCCGACGCATCCGGCAATGTCATGCGGGACGGGCAGTATGCGGTGATCCGCCTCTGGCTCACCGCGTGCGAGACGGACGCCGAATCCGACGAGACGGAGTCGACCCAACGGCCCGATGCCGTCAGTACCAGCAGGGCGACGAACAGGCCGACGATGATCACCGTGGAAATGACGCCGACCACAGCCTTCCAGACCTTGCCTCCGCGTTTGACTTGGCTGCTCATTGGTCCTCCTCGATGAAACGACGGTGGCTGCGCGGGAACGCGACGACACAATACAGCCCCATCACCACGCCCATGCACACGAGCCATGCATACCGGTAGGCAAGATGCCGCTGTTTCAGCATACCGTCCTGCGGCACGCGCTGCGTCGCGCTGTCGACGAGCGTGAGCCGGTAATAGACACCCGACGTGTTACTCACCACGGATTGGATACCCTCACTCGCCGTGATGTTCGAAATCAACTGTTCCGTGGCCTGGGAGCCGCCATCGTCAGCCGATGGGCGGACCACATACAGGCCGCCGTAACCCAACGCGCTGATATCGGCGATCGCGTCGGCATCGGCGCTGACCAGCAGTCGGGCGCTCGCGGACGACAGTACGGCGTCGCGGGAGTCATGACCGCCATCCGCGACTCGGGCACGCAATGCCGGAGAGCTGTCCATCAGATCGCCGCGTGACGTGCGCATCGTCGTATACCGTACGCCGGTGGATGATTCGGCGGTGATGGCGAGCACGCGGTGCGCGTCGTCCTTGCCGAGATAATCGGTGGCGACCATGGGCAGCCCGTCATCGGAACGGGACGCGTGCAGACCGTTCGACCCCGGTTCCATGGCTGACGCCGCAGTGCATGACACGGCACCGGCCACCAGCACGGCCACCAGCACGCCGCGCCCGATACGGGCGAACACCGCATGCACCTTGGCGTTTTTGGCCTTACGGCCTTCAAGACGTGTCAGCACGGGTTGCGAGCCATTCCCCTGCCGCAACAAGGAGAACCGGTGGACCGCCATTCCGGAGACCAATCCGACGCAGGCGAGCAGACCAAGCAACGCGAACACCACGCCGGGCAGCACGGAACCCGCGACAGGACCGTCATCATCGACGGCCACGACGATCCTCGACGATGCGACGGCAAGCGCCCCACCACTGAGCGTGACGACCCACATCATGCGCGAGGCGCGCAATGCGAAGGGCAGGAACAGCGACGCCACCGCAAGCACCGTCACCACGGCCAGCAGCACCAGGACGCCGATACCGAAAACGCCGGCCGCCGACAGGCCTGCCAGACCGTTGCCGGCCGTATCATCGACACCGAACGCACGCATGGCCAGCGTGGCGAACCCGGAAGCATCCGGAGCGCCGTTCCTGGCGGATAACGGCACCATCACATCACCGAACAGCTGACGCCACACCCCTTCCGAAGCATGGTGCACCGCGTTGATGATGGTCGGCGCGATCACGAACCCTGACGGCAGCGGAATCAGCAGCAGCATCGCGCGATGCCGCGGCACCACGGCGAGGAACACGACGAACACCACGATCAGGGACAGCATCAGCTGGGGCTCGGCGGCGACCGGGGGTACGAAGCACAACGCCGCAAGAGCCGCAGCCTGAACGGAAGGATGGGCCGTCACCTGGTCCTCGGTGCGATACAGACCCACCGCGCGGAACACGAAGGCGAACGCGGCCGGCAGGAACACCATCACGGTGAGCATCGGCACATCGCCTGCGGAGAACAGCCCCAGGCCGAGCGCGAACGACGCCCACAGCAGTCCACATGCGACACGGACCGCGTCGGAACGGGTGAACACGCCGGCGAACGCCCAGAAGGACAACGCCATGAGGGGTGCCGCGGCAAACGTCACCAACGCGATCGCGGCAGACACATTGCCGGCCGTTATCACCGAGGCCAGTCCCCATACCAGCAGCCACGGTGCGGGCGGGGCGGCGATGCCGTCACCGAACACCCACGACGTGGTGGCGGCTCGCCACAGCTGACCGAAGTCCCCGCCGGTCGGCAGCAGCGAATCGGAGTACAGGGACGCTCCCGACAGAACGGCACGCAATGTGGTGCCGTGCATCACCGCCACGACGCCGAAGCATACCAAGGCCATCGCCACCGCGAGCAGCCAGCGCTGAATCGCACGCCGGCGCAAGTGGGCCTTGGCCAGCGGCGACAGCAGGACGACATGGCGCTGGTCCGATAGCGCCTGTACGCGGTCATGCCACTGCGCCACCTGCTGCCGGTTGGCGACGAGGACGCCGAGACGTCCGATCGGCACCGACTCCTGGCGGCTGACGCGGCGACGGGCCGCGATGGCGCGAGGCAGGCCACCCCACAGCGTCCAAGGGGCGACCAGTTCGCACAGCGCCTCGTACGGACGCTTGGCGAACAGTTTCGCGATCGTCTTGCCAATCGCGGCGAACACGCCGAACACCCAGACGAACGGCCACATCATCAGGCGCGTGTCCGTATAGGAGTAGCGCATCCTCCCCCTGATGCGAGCCATCGAACTGTCAATGGGACGATCCTCGTCCATGGGCTCGCCACCCTTGGTACGCACCCCTTCGAATCGCGCCCGCCGATGGGCGATACGCGCCTGGGGCACCACCACGACGCGCCGGCCGCTCAGGCATACGCGCCGGCAGAAATCCTCCGATTCGGCGAATGTGGTGAACCAGTCGTCGGCACCGCCAAGCTCGTGCATGGTCTCGATCGAGACGAGCGCGCCCGCGAGGCTCACCGAGAACACGTCACGACGGCCGTCATACTGCTCCTGATCCGGTTCGCCGTCGACCACCAGCGACTCCACGCGATGCCGGTACGCATACGCGCCGACGTCATGCAGGTGTTCGGCCTGCCAGTCCAGCTGCTTGGCTCCCAGCACCGATGCGGTCGGATCGTTACGCCACGTCTCCAGCAATGATTCGAGGCATGTGTCGTCCGCGGGCCGTGAATCGTCATGCAACAGCCAGACCGCGCGGGTGGACGAGTCGAGTTGCGCGTCATGCAGCGCCTTGGCAACGCCGTGATAGAACGAACGGGCGCCCTTGACGCCGACCAGCTCGACCGTGACGGTCTTGGGCTGCGGAACGGAGCTGACCAGTCCCGACGGCGCAGGAATGACCTGGAACTGCGATTGCACCGGAGGATTGTCGCCGCCGGCGCAATCGGCGATGACGATCACGCCCGGCAGCACCGTCTGTCTGAGCAGCGCCCCCATGGTGTCGGGGAGAAACCGCATGTCCTCTTCAACGGTCACCACCGCCACGACGGTCGGATCGACATCCTGCCGATGCGAATATGGCCTGTTCGCCATGACATCGGCCAGAATCCGCTGAATATCGCTATTGCCTGTGGAACTCATAATCTCCAGTCTATGCGACGCACGGCCGCCGCGTCACGCACGTTCCTTGTGTTCCTTCTTATAGCGGCGGCGTTCGCGTTCGCTCAGACCGCCCCAGATGCCGAAACGCTCATCGTGCTCGATGGCCCATTGCAGGCATTGCTCGCGCACCTCGCAGCGGGCGCACACCTGTTTCGCATCACGCGTCGACCCGCCTTTTTCGGGGAAAAAAGCTTCCGGATCGGTCTGGGAGCACAGGGCCTTATGCTGCCAGGAAACATCGTCGTCCGACTTGAACAGGCCCCACAGCTCACTCATCGGATCCTCGGCGGAATCGTCGACCACTCCCCACATGTGTCGCTCCTCCTTGCCGATGCTGCTATGGACGTCCATCAGGGTAATTACACACATGCGACTTACCTTTGTCAAGTCTGCCCCGTGTCAATGCAGCGCAGAAGGGCGAAAGTGTGGTAAGAGACATCAGCCTTCACCCCCATGCCTTCCTCATTCCCTGTCACATCCGACCACCAGCCCTTCACGTATGTGCCGTTACTGCAGAGGAATGGGCAACGGACACGACAATGACTCATGACAACGTGTAAAAGGGATTGAGAACACGAGGCACTGGAGGAACCATGAGCGAAGGAAACAGTGGAGTCAGCCCACAGGACAATCCTCCCAGCTTCATTCCCTCCGGCACGCGCAAGCGTCGCCCCAGCGGGCAGGTGCCGCGTCCGTCGGCCGCCGGCGAGGCCGTGCCCGGAGCCGGTCCGCAGGCAGGCGTGCCGTCGCGTCGGCAGACCTCGGCAGGTGCTCAGGGAGCGCAAAGCATGCCGGCCGCACAGGACGTGATTCCCAGTTTCACGCCGAATTCATCGCGTCGCGTATCCGGGTCGACCAGGCGGTCCGCATCCGAGCAGGACGCCCGCCTGCAACCGGTCTCTCCCATGCAGGACGCCGCTTCTGCGGCCCGACGCCAGCCCCGCCGTGCAGCGGGCTCCACGCATACTATTTCGAACCAGCCTCGTCCGGGCGAGGGCGCGGGTGCGCAGTCGATGTTCGCCTCCGCACAACGTCAGGGCCCGCAGAGCCCTTACGGTTACGGCATGCCGGCCGCACAGGGAGGCGGCCGTGGCATGTCCGGGAGGCCGGCAGCCACCGCCATGCGCAGAAAGCGCCCCGTGGGACGTATCGTCGCAAGTGTTTTGGCGGCGCTCCTGGTCGTCATCATGCTGGTGACGTTCGGACTGTGGAACTGGGTCGACGGTCATCTCGACAAGCAGCCCTGGCTGTCCGACAAGGCCAACACGTCAGGCACCAGCTGGCTCATCCTCGGATCCGACCAGCGCACCGGCGAAGAGGCGAAGACGATCACCGGGTTCCGCACTGACACGATCCTCGTGCTGACCAAGCCCAATTCCGGCACCCGCTCGCTCATCTCCATCCCGCGCGATTCGCTGGTGCAGGTGAACGGCACCTATATGAAGATCAACGCCGTCGCGCAGCTGTCCGGCGAGAAGGCGCTCGTCCAGCAGGTCGAGACCATCACCGGCCAGAAGATCGACCACGTCGCGCAGATCAAGTTCAACGGATTGAAGGATGTGGTCGACGCGTTGGGCGGGGTCGACCTGTGCTATGACCAGACCGTGAACGACGCCCTGTCCAATCTCAACTGGACCGCGGGATGCCACACGGCCGATGGGGCGACCGCCCTGGCGTTCTCGCGCATGCGCTACTCCGACCCGAAGGGCGATTTCGGCCGCGCCGAACGCCAGCGGCAGGTCATCGGAGCCATCGCGAAGAAGGCCATGTCCGGCAAGACGCTGACCAACATCCCGAAACTCAACAAGACGCTGAAAGCCGCTTTGGCGTCCATCACCGTCGATTCCAAGACGAACCCGTACACGCTCGCACAGATGGTGTTCGCGTTCCGCGACGCCACCTCCGACAACGGCATCAGCGGCAGCGTCTATTGGACGAATCCCGGCTACAACGTGTCCGGGGTCGGCTCGTCGGTGCTGCTGGATGACGCGAAGAACCTCGAACTGTTCAGAGAGCTCGCTTCGGGCAGCCACAAGCCGGGCGCCGTGGGCACGCTGGCCAACCAGTGATCGCAGAATGATGCGGCAGGCCGCATGCCTCGTCGTGGCCGGTTGGCGTGTTCCACCCGCTGGCCACGACACGCCGAAATGTGGATAACTCGGTAGCCTTCGACCACATTGTTCCCCCAAGCTTGCGCATACCGGCGACGCCGTTCCACACTGAGGGCATGGACGAAGGCAGGAACCCGGATTCGAGGCGCGGGCGGCGCGGCCGAGGCAGGCGGCGTCCCAGGCGCGAGCGACGCGCGCGCGGATCGTCCGCTCTGCCGATGATCACGCTGGTCGCGCCCATCGCCGCACAGGCGTTGATGGTCATCATGCTTCTGCTGGAGCGACGTTGGCTGTTCGCCGCCATGGTCGCGCCGGGCATGGTGGGATGCATGGCTTCGGCGGCGTCATCCCTTGCTGACCGTCGTGGATCGTCACGCCGCGACGAATCCGGGACGACGAGCCACGACGCTGCGGGCGGCCGCCCAAGTCGGCCCACCGATATGGCAGGAGCCCGGGGCCGCCATCATGGATCGGCGGACGGAGCCGATCGGGACAAGGATGAAGGCGAGTCGGAGGATCCGTCACGGATTCACTCGCCCTCACTGGAGGAGCTGACGGGGCTTCAGGCCGAGCCGCTGCCATGGCGCATCATCGCGAGAACATGGCTCGCCTCCCCGTCGCTGTGCGTCACCGTGGGCATGGGGTCGGGGCAGCGGCCGTTCACGATCGATCTGCCCCGCCAAGGGCCGCACGCCTTGGTCGCCGGCACCACGGGCTCCGGCAAATCCGTGCTGTTGCAAAGCTGGTGCCTGGCCATGGCGGTGCGCAATCCGCCCGACCGGCTGCATTTCGTGTTCCTGGATTTCAAGGGAGGTTCGGCGTTCAGCGTCATCGAGCGGCTGCCGCATACCGTGGGCAGCGTGTGCGACCTCGATCTGAATCACGCCGTTCGCGCGTTGAGGGCGCTGGAGCTGGAGCTGCGACGCAGGGAGCATCTGGTCGCCGCGGAGCGTGTCGGCTCGATCGGGCAGTTGCAATCCCCGCCGCCCTCGCTGATCGTCGTCATCGACGAGTTCCATGCGCTGAACAACCAGCTGCCCGACTATGTGGACCGGCTGGTGCGCATCGCCTCGCTGGGGCGCTCCCTGGGCATGCATGTCATCGCCTGTATACAGAACCCGCTGGGACAGGTCAGCGCCGACATGAAAGCGAACATGGCGCTGAACATATGCCTGCGTGTCCGGGACGGCCTGCAATCCATCGAATTGCTGGGAGACGGGCGGGCGGCATCCATCAGCCCGTCCGCTCCCGGGTGCGCATGGCGCAACGACGGTGAATCCGTGGAGCCGTTCCGATGCGCCTTTGTATCGGACATCGGCGCGATGGTCGAGGCCGCGCGCACAGCTGCGGCATTTCATGGTCTGGTCCATGCCTCGGCGCTGTTCACGGCCCCGCTACCCCGCATCGTGGAGGCCGACATGCTGCCCGCACGGTCATCGGACGTTCCCTCAGTGCCCTTCGCCCTTGCCGATGACGGCATCGGCATCGATGTGGCGGAACTCGCCGTGAACGCCGGCAATGTCGGGATCATCGGAAGCGCAGGACGCGGCAAGTCCACGATTCTCGCCTTGCTAGCGCACCGTTCACGCGACATTCTCGGCCTGTGCGTGCGCTGGACACGCCGTGAGGGACGGGCGTTCGTCACGTCGACGGTACGCCATCACAGACGGGTGCGGTTCTCCTCCGAATCGCCACCTCCCGTATCCCCGCATCTGCTGTGGCTGGTGGACGATGCCGACACACTGTTCGATCCGTTCGGCACGGACCCGCTATGCGCACGGCTCAAGGACGCGCTGGGCGACCACGACGTCACCGTCGTGTTCGCCGTGGAGACCTCCAAGCACATCCGAATCCCCGAGCATTGCGGCACGAGAATAGTCTTCCCCACGGGGGAACGTACCGTGGACCTGATGGATGGCATACCCGCCGGCCTGCTGTCGCAATGCGGGCCGGATGACATCATGACGGCGGGCCGCGCCGTGCTGCTGCGCGAGGGGAACGCCCTGTGGATACAGTGCGCCATGGCCAAAATCTGAAGTTCTTCACACTTGAGAGCGAAAACCTCTTGAAAAAACAATCGTTTCGTGGTTACCTAATGTATGACTTGAAAGCTCGTCGTCGGCAATAGGCGATGGGAGGAGGGTGATACACATGAGCAGCGCTTTTGATTGGCGTGCCAAGGCAGCATGTCGAGACAAGGACCCGGAACTGTTTTTCCCGGTGGGAAACACGGGAGCCGCATACCAGCAGATCGAGGAAGCTAAGGCGGTCTGCCGCACCTGCAAGGTGATTGACGCCTGTCTGAAGTGCGCGTTGGACACCAATCAGGATTATGGTGTCTGGGGCGGTCTGAGCGAAGACGAACGCCGCGCCCTGAAGCGTCGCGCGATGCGCGCGCGTCGCTCCCAGGCCATGCAGCTGCAGGTCTGAGTCGCTCCTCGTCACAACCGACTCCTCGCCGCAGCCGATTCATAGCTCCATATGCTGCGAAAAGGGTGGTCTCCCCCACAGGGAGGCCACCCTTCAATCATGTTTCGGCAGGTTTTCGGGCCGTCAAGCGGCCGTCACTCGTTCTGCGCCGCGCGCAGCGTCATGTCGAGGATGACCCGGGTGCCGCCTTCGTGACGCGGCTCCCAGCGCACGCTGCCGCCGAAATCGTTGGTGACGAACGTGTTGATGATCTGTGTGCCCAATCCGGAGCCCGAGGAGCGTGCCAGACCGTCGTGTTCCTCGTTGGCGAGACCCGACCCGTCATCCTCCACCACGACATTGAGGCTGTTGCCGCTGCGCCCGGCGGAGATGGTGATATGCCCCTCCTTGCGTCCCTCGAAACCATGCTCCACACAGTTGGTGATGAGCTCGGTGAGCACCAGTGACAGTGGGGTCGCATCCTGTGCGGGCATCATGCCGAACTTGCCGACGTAATCGATGTGGATGTGCTGGTCGCACATCGTGGCCAAGTCGACGCTCATCTTCAGCAGGTTGGAGATGACCTTGTCGAAATCGACGATCTCATCGGCGGTCTGGCTCAGTCCCTCGTGCACCATGGCGATGGTCTGCACGCGGCGCTGTGCCTCTTCAAGCTCTTTTTTGACCTCACTGGACTTCGTCTTGCGCGCCTGGAGCCTGAGCAGCGCAGAGACCGCCTGCAGGTTGTTCTTGACACGATGGTGGATCTCCGAGATCGTGGCGTTCTTGGTCTGCAGTTCGACCTCACGCCTGCGCAGCTCGGTGACGTCACGGCACAGGATGATCGCCCCGGTGCGCCCGTTGTTGTCGTACAGGGGCAGCGACCGGACGGATACCGCGGATCGGTTGGCGTTGATTTCGGAATCCACTGCATCCTTGCCCATCAGCACCATCGGCAGCGCTTCGGGGACTGGATCGTTGCGACGCAGCAAGTCGGTGCCGATTTCGCTGAGGAAATGCCCCTGCATCGTCATCAGGCATCCCAGCCTTCTGAAGCAGCTGATGGCGTTGGGCGAGGCGTAGCGTACGATGCCCTCCTGCGTGAGCATGATGAAGCCGTCCGAGACACGCGCAACATGGCGCTGGCTCATGATCGCGTTGACGTAGGGGAACTGGCCACGGGGAATCATCTCGTACAACTGCTTGCCCGCGTTGATGCTTTCGGACTCGTACCGGCCGTTCGACTCGCGCGTGGCCATGTTGGTCTCACGCACGACGAGCCCCAGCGTCTTGCCGTCATGACGGACGGGGGCGTACACGTTGCAGACCGTGGATTTGCCGACCGCCCTGAGCACAGTGGACCTGAACACGGTCTTCGACTGCATGGCGGCATCCAGCTCCCCCACCATTTCCGGGGCGACCAGCGCGCCGACGGCGTCATCGATTCTCAGGGTCATCACGGTGGAGGGCCTGCACTGCTCGACGATGCGGTAGTTGCCGTCGCCGTCCTGCACGATCAGCAGCAGGTCGGCGAAGCTCAGATCGGCGATCACCTGCCAGTCGGCGACCAGATGGTGCAGCCATTCGCGATCGCTTTCGGTGAAGTCAGGTCGAGTAGCCAGAATGTGTGTGAAATCAGCCATGAGTACCATGATACGCAATACCATGCCGATGTATGACGCAATCGTCATCCGTACTTCATGAGCACATCCGTGAGCGGACAAGTCTATAACCTACGCTAACGTAAGTTACGTTTCCGTAACCAATCGGGGAGGTCATATGGCAGTACAGGACGACGCGACGGTGGCAGCGAAGCGAGCCGCTGTCATCAAGGCGCGGGAAGTCGCATTGCAGGCGAAGGCCGACGCGGTGAGAGCGAAATCCCGCGCGAAGGCCGAGGCGATCCGACATAAGGCCGAGGAAAAAGCCACCAGGACCCTCGCCAAGGGCGAGGCCCACGCCGCGCGCATCGAGGGAATCGCCCCGGCGGAAGTGGAGCGCAAGATCCGTCTCGACGTGCACGGACGGCCCAAGCCATTGATGAGAGGGTGGATTCACGCAATCGCCACGCCACTGTCGCTCGCCGCCGGCATCGTCCTGATATGCCTGGCCCACGGCGCGCCCCTGAAATGGGCTTGCGTGGTGTTCATGACCTGCTCGCTGATCCTGTTTGGCAACTCAGCCGCCTACCACCTCGGCGACTGGTCGCCCCGCGTGACCGACGTGCTGCGGCGCATCGACCACGTGAACATCTTCCTGCTCATCGCGGGCACATATACGCCGGTGTCGTTCGCGCTCGCCCCGCATATGCGCAACGCCATCATCGCCGGCATATGGAGCTGCACGCTGGTGGCGCTCATCATCCATGTGATCTGGATCAGCGCCCCGCGCTGGCTGTATACCGTCGTCTACATCGTGTTCGGAGTCTCCGGCGTGGCGTTCATGTACTTCTTCTGGGTCTCCCCCGCCGCCGGCCCTGCCGTCGTGGTGCTGCTGGCCTCGGGAGGCGCCTGCTACATCCTCGGCGCCATCGTCTACGCGCTACGCAAGCCTGACCCGTGGCCACGCGTCTTCGGATTCCATGAGATCTTCCACTGCGGCACCGTCGCCGGCTACGCCTGCCACATGGTCGCGATCTACATGGTGATCGTGCATCTCTGGCCGTGACCATCGCCGCTCAGGTCAGCCCGCCAGCGAGCACCACACAACTTATGCTCCCGCTGGCGGGAGCTGGCGCGCAAAGCGAGACTGAGGGTGGTTACCAGGCTACAGCGACCATCATCACCCGCTATAATCCGCAGTAATCAGACTTCCCCCCCCCGCAAACCGCCAAGTAACACATGAAAGCGTTCCTAAGTGCGCGCCGAAACGACAATCCTGCGCACTTAAGAACGCAAACCGGGCCATTTGCGTGCCTATGTGCGCGCACTCATCGTTTCGGCGCGCACTTAGAAACGCTTTTCTAGTCCACAGCCTCGGCATAGGCCTGAAGCGTGGCGCCAGTGGCGGATCGTCCGTCGGATGAGAGAGCAGCGACCTGCTGTCCACCGACTCCGAGCATGCCGCTGGCGGGATTGATGGGCGTGTACGTACCATCATCAGATGACAGCAGCAACTACGATAACCACCGTCGTAACGCCGATTGAAATCTTCGTTGAACGTCTCATCAGAAACAACTCCTCACATAAGCTATGTCAGAAATTCGCACTGTATGAAGTTCTAGGCACACACATCCCATACCGCGCGTAAGACAGGAGGCAGCCATTGCCTGAGATGGGAGGAAGCTCGGCGACAACGTACTTATAACGGTTGCCGACGGCAGAGAGCATTTTCCCATTCATGTCTTCTCCATTGAATTGGCATCTGCGATATATAGGCCAACACAACAACCTATGGTTCAATGATAGTCACGTGAGACGGCTCTGACAACGTCAGTTTATATTGGAAAGGGCTGCACGGCATAAAACCGTACAGCCCGAAGTGAGTCATGTCGACCCTGATGGCGCAACAATCACCAGTCCCCGGTCAGCGGGGACGCGCATATGGTCAGCTCAGAGGCTTCGCTTCCTTGATGACGACGGAAATCTCACGGCCGTTGGGGGCCTTGTAGCTCACCGTATCTCCCTCGTTGGCGCCCAGAATGGCGGCGCCGATGGGAGACTCGGGGCTGATCACGTCGTACTTCGTCGCGACCTTGATGTCGCGCGAGCCCAGCGCATACGTCATCTCGCGGCCGGCGAGCTCCAGCGTCACCAGCGACCCGTTGCCGACCTTGCCGGCCTTGGGAGCTTCGACGATGGTGGCGTTGCGCAGCTTGACGGTGAGCTCGTTGATGCGGCCCTCGTTCTTCGCCTGCTCCTCGCGCGCGGCCTGGTAACCGCCGTTCTCCGACAAATCGCCCTCGGCGCGGGCTGCCGCGATGCGCTTGGTGATTTCCTCGCGGTACTGGCCCTGTCGATGCGCCAGCTCATCCTTCAGCGTGTCGAAAGCCTCCTGCGTCAGCAGAACGGATTTTTCCTCACCCATGGGTTCCTCCTGTATCAGTGATATCCAATCGATGCGTCAGATGACCGCCATCATACGGTCAGCGGGTCGAGATGATGTCGATGACGAATACGAGTGTGTCGCCGCCGCCGATGCCGGCCGCCGGCATGCCCTGGCTGCCATAGCCATACTCCGGCGGAATCGACACGACCAGACGGGAGCCGACGTTGTGGCCGGGAACGGTCTGATCCCAGCCGCGAATCACCTGGCCGACGCCGATGCCGAAGCTTGCCGGCTGGTGGCGGGCGAAGCTCGAATCGAAGGGCGTGTCCTTGCCCCAGACCACACCGTGATAGTTCACGGTCACCGTGTCGCCGCGGCGGACCATCGGCCCGTCACCCTCGACGATCTCCACGGCCTTCAATCCCTTCGGCGCCTCGTCCGACGGGAAAGCGATCTCCGGCGCCGCGCCAAACACGGCATTGACCTCAGGCATGTTCGCCATGGCCTACCTCCTATCAATAATGCCATGCCGTTCATGGCATGGCCGCAAGTCGTAAAAAGACAGTGCCACTCACACTAGCACCCCAAGCCCCGATTGCACAGCTCGCAGCGTATTTTTCAACGCAAATCGCCATATTCGCCATATTCGGCACGGCGACGGCCTAGCATTCGACGACGTTGACCGCCAGACCGCCCTTCGAGGTCTCCTTGTATTTCGACATCATGTCCTCGCCGGTCTGCTTCATCGTGGCGATGGCCTGATCCAGGCTGACGATGTGGGAGCCATCTCCGAGCATGGCCATGCGCACGGCGTTGATCGCGGTGTTCGCGGCCATCGCGTTGCGCTCGATGCACGGAATCTGCACCAGACCGCCCACCGGATCGCAGGTGAGGCCGAGATTGTGCTCGATGCCGATCTCCGCCGCGTTCTCCACCTGCTCCGGAGTGCCGCCCATCACCGCGGCCAGACCGGCGGCCGCCATCGAGCAGGCGACGCCGACCTCGCCTTGGCATCCCACTTCCGCTCCGGAGATCGAGGCGTTGCGCTTGAACAGGTATCCGACCGCGCCGGCGGTCAGCAGGAACGTCCTGACGCCCTCGTCGTCGGCGGACTCGACAAAGTGCCAGTAGTATTCCAGCACGGCCGGAATGATGCCGGCCGAACCGTTGGTAGGCGCGGTGACGACCCGGCCGCCGCCGGCGTTCTCCTCGCTCACCGACATGGCGAACAACGCCACCCATGCGGAATCGGAGGATTCCAGCGCCGAAGAGATGCGGCGATCGCGTCTGAGCACGTCGCTGTTGGCCGCGAGACGCCGGTACATCAGCGGGGCGCGGCGGGGCACGTCCAGACCTCCCGGCAGCGTCGGCGTCGCGCTGGCGCACCCGGCGTCGATACAGTGGCTCATCACGTTCCAGATTCGCGTGAGCCGGTCACGCACCTCCTGCGGCGAGCGCCGGGCCGTTTCGTTCGCCCAGACGACGTCGGCGATGCTCAGATGGTGCTTCCGACACAGGTCGATCAGGCCGTCGCATGATACGAAGGGGTATGGCACGCCGTCGCCGTATTCGGCAGCCTCGTCGTTCCCGGAGTCCTCCGGTGACTGCGACGACGCCGGTGTCTGCTCGTGGTTCGAGATCAGCGCGTCGTCGATCCGTCCGCGACGGATGAACCCTCCGCCTATCGAATACCAGACCTGCTCGTCGATGATGTTGCCCTGGGCGTCGAACGCCTGGAACCGCATGCCATTGGGATGCGGGGCGAGCCGCTTCCACCGGTCGAAGACCATGTCGCCGTCGTCATCGTATGCGATGGCGTTCGTGCCGTTGACATGGATGGTTCCGTCGTGCGCGCAGCGTTCTCGGACTGAAAGCAGGTAATCCGTATCAACTGTGGCGGGTACGTTGCCTTCCAATCCGGCGAGAATCGCGCGGTCGGTGCCGTGGCCGAGTCCGGTCAGCGACAGTGACCCATACAGGACGACGCGGATACGGCCGACGCGCGACACGTCGCCAGATTCCTCCAGTGACGAGGCGAACGCCTGCGCCGCGCACATCGGGCCGACGGTGTGCGACGAGCTGGGGCCCACACCGATGGTGAACATGTCGAGAACACTGAACATGACTGACGAATCCCTTCACACTGTTATGCACGCTTTCACGGCTGATACCATCGCGATATCATATCCTCCGCCACGCACATGCGCACGGCCGGGCCGTCGCCATCTCCGCTGCCCCGTCGAACCGCCGAATCAGGTCAGCTCGACGACAGCGTTCCGCAATGGCTGGTCTCACGCCAGATGCGACCACGTCATCGCCAGGACGACGCCGCCGAACACGGCGAGCGCGATGACGGCTGCGGCCGTGACGGCGATCCTGCCCTTGGACTTCATGACGCGCGGCATGGCGGCGGTTCCCAGGAAGAACGCGGCGAGGCCCACCACGGCGCAGTTGATGCCGATCATCAGCGAGTCGCCCTGCGAAAGGGTGGCCAGACCGGCTCGGGTGATGATCGAGTTCATCGTCGCCGGATACACGCAATACCCCCAGATGCCGAACCCGACGCATCCGATCACGGCATATATCAGCGGCATCAGCGCATCGCGGCGTTTCAGCCGGGCGGCGAACGAATCAGCCGCCCACAGCAGCACGAATCCGACCGTATACACGAATGCGACGGCGAACAGGCAGGCGACGAGGAACCACGGCATCAGGGCGAACGCGCCTCCCGCGGCGCTCACCATCACCGGCGCGCTGACCAGCTCGCACACGCACATGACAAAGGCGATGGAGACCGCCTGCACCAGCATCGTCGGCAACCCGGTCTCGGGCTCGCGCGTCACGTTCGTCCAGTTCGCCATCTTGCACCTTTCGTCAGTGTCGGGCCGCAAACCCAGCTGTATGTAAAGCAGCCATCCCAGAATGTTGCGATAAGGTGCCCCCGGTGGGACTCGAACCCACAAGCCAAAAGCGACGGATTTTAAGTCCGCTGCGTCTACCGATTCCGCCACGGGGGCTGTGCCGGCAAATATGCCGGCAGAACCATTATGTCATGCTTGTTCAGCGTTCTGCAAGCAACCGCCGTCCGCAGTCGAGCACGATGCCGTCGAGCAGGCCATGTTCGCTGGCCACATACGAGTCGATGACTCCACCATGATCGGCCGCGCCCGCCTGGGCCACCTTCGCGATCACACGGTTCCATACGACGGCACCGCCGCCCACCACGTCGATACGTCCCGGATGGATGGTCTTGTAGGCGCGGCGCTGCTCACGCGTCATGCGCAGAAACCTGTCGTCCACGGCGTAGGCGTCGTCCACGGGGATGCGCACGCCGTCCACGCGTCGGTGATCGTATTCCTTGAGCCCCAGAGCCAGCGCGCTCATCGTGGTCACCGTGCCGGACACGCCGATGATCGTGCGGGTGCGTCCCGCCGGCACCGTGCGGAACGCCTCGTCGATGTGCTCGTCGATGTCCGCGATCGCTTCGGCGATTTCGGTTTCGCTGGGAGGATCGTGGCGCAGGTGGCGCTCGGTCATGCGCACGGATCCAATGTCCATCGAGAACGCGGCCTGTACCTGCGTGGAGGGCGCGTCGATGCCGTCGCCGCCCAGCACAAGTTCTGTGGAGCCGCCACCCAGGTCCACCACCAGATACGGGGGTTCGAGCTCGCCGCGGCTCACGACGCTGGTCGCCCCGAGGAAGCTCAGATCGGCCTCCTCCGTTCCCGGGATGACTTCGGGGCGCACGCCGAGTATCTGCTCGATGCCATCCTCGAATGTGTCGCGGTTGACGGCATCGCGGGTCGCCGATGTGGCTACGAATCGGATCGCGTCCACCGGGTGCTGGGCAAGGACCCCGGCGAATTCCGCGGCGGCCGTGTACGCCCGGTCAAGCGCGTCCTGAGCGAACCGGTGCGTCTTGTCCACGTCTTGCCCCAAGCGAATCACGCGCAGGATCCTCGGCACGATCTCGTGCATGCCCTGATCGTCCACACGCGCAATCTTCAGCCGGATCGAGTTCGTGCCGCAGTCGATGCCCGCAACGGTAACGGATTTCATCTCTATCTCCTTTATTTCCCGCTGTCTCGCCGGCCGGGCGACCGCGATCATCGGGGGCGTTCGCCCGGCATGATCGTCTCGCTCGGCGCAATCATTGCGTTCAGCGGCCGTTTCCAGTCTTTTGGCCGTTCGGTTTTTCGTCTGTCCGCTCAGTCGTCGAGCGAACCGCACCGGCAGACGGATGGACTGAACTCCTCCGTCACCGCCTCCAGCACACGATCGCCGATGGGGTTGATGCCCTCCCCCATGACCAGGGTCTGCGCCAGCAGCGCATGCAGGCATTTCACGCGTTCGGGCATGCCCCCCGCGCTGACGTTGGCGATGCGGCTTTCGTCATCGCCGAGCCGCACCGCCAGCTCATGGCGAAACGCCACGTACAGGCGGTGCGCCCCGCGGTACTCGCCGGCCACCGTCTCATCGTCGTGCAGCAGCTCGTTGTACGCCCGCATGCGGCCTTCCGCTTCTATGTGCGACACCGCCTTCACCGCCTCGGGGCTGGTCAGATAGCAGGTGGTGGGGAACGGTATGCCGCCGGGCAGCATGGGCCGGGTGACCACGGCGAGCGGCCGGCCGCATGCGCAGCGGGCGCCGACCGCCACCATGCCGCGCGGGTATCGTCCGAGCTGCCGTTCGACGATGGCGATGTCACGCTCATCGGCACGCTGCTGCAGGAATCGGTCGGCGAGTTTCGCGACATCTCGTGTGGTGGATTCGTCTTGTGATTCTGGTTCGGTCACCAGCTTGGCTCCTTATCGAATGGCTTATCGAATAACTGGTCGAATGGCTTATGCAGTCGGATGAATGACGCTGCCGCCGGCCGCGTCTACTGCTTGTCGCCCGAGTTCGTGTCGGTTGCGCTGCCGGAGTTGCCGTCGGCTTTGCCGGTATCGCCCGATTGGCTGCCGGAGGCCGTTTTCGATGGCCGCTCATCGGCTTTCTTGAACGAATATTCGAGCTCGCTGTACCAGGGCAGCACCTTCCCGTCGGATGTACCGCTTTTGGTCTTCGCGGCCCCTTCGCTCGTGCCCGTCACCGCTTCCGGGTGTTGCACGCGCACCGCCTTCTCACCGGGGAAGACGAAGCCGAGCCGCTCCCTCGCCTGCGTCGCCACATAGCTGTCATCATTCCAGCGTTCGATGTCGTTTTCGAGATCCTGCTTCTTGGTGACAAGCGCGGCTTCCTGATTCTTGAGGTCGTTGAGCTGGGCGAGGTTCAGCGCGTACGTGTGGAACGTGGAGACCAGTTGGATGGCTCCGAGCGCGATGATGAACAGCGACACGAAGAACGCGATCGGTCCGGTGCCGTGCCGTTTGCTTCGTTTGCCGCGTGGTCGCATGTTCCGGGTCGAGTCGTTCATGGCAACAAAAATACCCGGCACATTCGACTTGGCGAATATGCCGGGCATTGTCACGACGCTAGCATTGTCTCGGCCTTACGGCCGCGACAATCACTTGGCGATGTACTTCTTGCAGGCCTTGAAGGCGCTGTAGCCGGCGTACTGAGCGGTGGAGCCGAGCTCCTCCTCGATCTCCAGCAGGCGGTTGTACTTGGCGACGCGCTCGCCACGGGCCGGGGCACCGGTCTTGATCTGGCGGGTGTTCTTGGCGACCGCGAGGTCGGAGATGGTGGTGTCCGGGGTCTCGCCGGAGCGGTGGGAGACCATGGAGGTGTAGCCGTTCTCGGTGGCCAGCTCGATGGCGTCGAGGGTCTCGGTGACGGAACCGATCTGGTTCAGCTTGACCAGCAGGGAGTTCGCGGCACCCATGTCGATGGCCTTGCGCAGACGGGCCGGGTTGGTGACCAGCAGGTCGTCGCCGACGAACTGCAGGCGGTCGCCGAGGCGACGGGTGATCTCGGCCCAGTCTTCCCAGCCTTCCTCGTTGAACGGATCCTCGATGGAGACGATCGGGTACTCGTTGATGAGGTTCTCGTAGTAGTCGAGCATGTAGGCGGAGTCACGCTCTTCACCGTCGAAGCGGTACTTGCCGGTCTCCTTGTTGTAGAACTCGGAGGAGGCGACATCCAGGCAGATGCCGATCTGCTTGCCAGGCTCGTAGCCGGCGGCGGAGATGGCGTCCATGATGTACTTGAGGGAGTCCTCGTTGGACTTCATCTTCGGGGCGAAGCCGCCTTCGTCGCCGAGGCCGGTGTTCAGGCCTTCCTTCTTCAGGACGTTCTTGAGGGTGTGGTAGACCTCGACGCCGGCGCGCAGGGCCTCGCTGTAGGTGTCGAAGCCGTACGGGGAGATCATGTACTCCTGGATGTCGGTGGCGAAGTCAGCGTGGGCGCCACCGTTCATGATGTTCATGTTCGGGACCGGCAGGATGTGGCCGTTGGTGCCGCCGATGTAGCGGTACAGCGGCAGTTCGGCGGACTCGGCGGAGGCGTACAGGGCGGCCAGGGAGACGCCGAGGATGGCGTTGGCGCCCAGCTTGCCCTTGTTCGGGGTGCCGTCGAGCTCGATCATCAGGTCGTCGAGGGCGCGCTGGTCGGTGGCATCCATGCCGATGACCTTCGGAGCGATGACCTCGTTCACGGCCTTGACCGCGTTCAGCACACCCTTGCCGCCGTAGACGGACTTGTCGCCATCGCGGCGCTCCCAAGCCTCGGCCTCACCGGTGGAAGCGCCGGACGGAACCAGGCCGCGGCCTTCGGCGCCGTCTTCGGTGTCGAGGATGACCTCAACGGTCGGGTTGCCACGGGAATCAAGGATCTGACGCGCGTAAACGCTTTCAATAGCTGCCACAACTACTCCTTAAGACTGTTAGGTTGTGATGACAGACTTAAGAATAATGCCTTTTGTGGACGAGTGCCAGAATTTCTCGGAAAAATAATATGAGCGCTAACATTCGGCTGGATATAGACAGATTCCGTACATCTGACCGCCCTCAGTCGGCTCCGCCGCCACTGTCGAGGACTGGCGGCGGAGACGACTGAGGGCGGTTAGAGGATACCGAGCTCAAGCCGACGGTATTCGCGTTGGATCGCCTGCGTCACCGGCCCGATTCCATAGCCCGCATCCCCCAGCTCGACGACCGGGCGCACGCCCATCAGGGCGTTGGTGGCGAAGACCTCATCCCAGCTGTCCAGCGAATCCTGTCGGAAGGTCCCCTGCTCGGCCTCGTATCGTTCGCACAGCCACGCCCGCACGGTGCCGGGTAGCAGCCCGCATCGCTCGTCCGGCGTGTACAGCCGCCCGTCGCGCACGAAGAAGAGGTTCGCGTTGGTGGTCTCGCAGATGTCGCCGCGCGTGTTGAGGTACACGGCGGAATCGAAGCCGAGCCGCCGAGCCGAACGCGATTCGAGTATGTTGTCGCCCTGATTCAGCGTCTTGTGCGCAGTGAGCGGCGAACACTCGTTGCGCCAGGCGCGGCACCAGCCAAGCCTGAGACCGCGGTCCTGCGCCCAATCCGCATACGGGTTCGGCCGATGCGTGACGATGACGTTCGCGGACGACACCATGAGCTTGACCGCGAACGACCGACCGTCAGGCAATTCTGCCGCGTCGAGATGTTCGGCGATATGAGCCCGCAGCGTATCATCGTCCGGCGCGTCGATATCCAATGCCCGCGCTCCGCGCCGAAGCCGGTCGAGATGACGGTCGAGCATGACGAGTCGCCCGCCGGTCAGGTTGATGGTCTCGAATACGCCGAGGCCGAACTGGTATCCCTCATCCAGGGCGAATGTGACGGCCGTGCCTTCGCCGCCAGGCGTGCCATTGCTATTAGTCATGCCATTGTCCTTGTCTTCCGTCATGCACGTCACTGTCCGACACGTCACAGTCCAGCGCGTCGAGCAGCGCCTGTGCTTTCTGCATGGCCTCGTCGTATTCGGAGTCCGGGTCGGATTCGATGGTGATGCCGCCGCCCGCGCCGATCCGGTACAGGCCCGCCTTGTCACATCGCCCGACGTGCGTCGCGCAGCGGATCAGAATGCTCAGATCGCAGTCGCCATCGGCGGTGATGTAGCCGAGAGAGCCGGTGTACACGCCGCGAGGCGACCGTTCATACCGGTCGATGAGTTGCATGACGCGGCGCTTGGGAGCCCCCGTGATCGATCCGCCCGGCGACATGACGGCAAGCAGTTCGGGCAGATCGCGGGCATCGGGCAATTCGGCCTCGACGGTGGACACCAGATGGAACACGTGCGGGTGGGTCTCCAGTTCGGCGAACCCCGTGACCTGCACGGTTCCGGGAGTCGCCGCGCGGCTCAGATCATTGCGTTCGAGGTCGGTGACCATGAGCAGCTCATCATGGTCCTTGCCGGATTGCTCAAGGGCGGCGCGGTTGGCCGCGTCCGCCTGCACGGTGAGGCCACGTGGCCGCGTTCCTTTGATGGGGCGGGTGACGACATGGCCGCTGCGGCATTCGAGGAACCGTTCCGGCGACGAGCTGACGATCTGCCATCCGCCGCCGTTGACATACGCGGAGAACGGCGCGGGATTGTCGTCGTTCAGACGCAGGAACATGTCCAGGGGCGTCACGGGACTGGTGACGTCGAGACGCAACGAGTAGTTCACTACGTAGGCTTCGCCGTCGTGCATGTGCGATTTGAGTCGTTCCACGGCCTCGCAGTATGAGGCGCGATCGTGGTCGCAGCGCCATGCGCCGCGGTGGGAGGCTGAAGTGTGCGGGGAGTCTGGATAACCATCCTCAGTCGCTTCGCGACAGCCCCCGCCAGCGGGGGCGGACTGGCAGACGGATCGTATGGCGGCGATGTTCCGGGCGCTGTTCGGGTGGCGATGATGGCTGAGCAGGGTCAGCGAGCGCCGCTGCCGGTCTTCGATGAGGATGTCGTCGAAACTCCACCATACGGCGTCCGGCGGCGTCTTTCGCTCTGCCGCCTGCTGGCCGCCGTCGAACCGGGATCGCACGCCTTCCCGGCGTCGGCCGTCATCATATGACATGAATCCGAGCACGCCGGGCTCGTCACGCAGCCGGTCGTGCAGCAGCATGAGCGCGTCTTGGCCGGGGAGCAGCCGGTCCCGCCAGACATCGTCGTCTCCGCAGACGGCGAGGGTGCCTTCCATCACGTCATCGCCGTATTGCATGAGCCGATGGTAGGCGTGCAGTCCGAGCACCGAATACCGTCCGCCCCGCCCCGAGTGCAGGAGCGCCAGGGCCTGGCCATTGTCGAAATGCCGGATCAGCGAAGTCAGGGGATGGTACGGCAGCCGGATCATGCCGTTCCGCTCCCCGATGCCTCCGGACATGCCTTCGAACGGGGATCCTGAGCCCATCATGCCTTCCTCGGTTGCGGCTTCCATGCGAAGTCGTGCAGCAGGTCGCTCACCCAGTCCATGACCTGATCGCCCGGCATCGGTTTGCCGCCGAGCGTGCCCGCGAACGGCGCGGGGATCAGGTATGTGTGCGTGACCGGCCGGTATTGCGCCCCGCGGTAGATGCGGTTGATGCGCATCTGCATCGATTCGGGCGGATCGATCTTGCCGACGCGCACGTTCTTGCCCTGCGCGACGATCTCCGATATGCCGAGTTCCCGCGCCTTCATGCGCAGGCGGGCCACGCCGAACAGCGTCTCGAACTCCTCCGGCAGTTTGCCGTAGCGATCCGTGAGTTCGTCGGCGAGTTCCTTGAGGTCCTCATCGGTGCGCGAAGCGGCCAGTTTTCGGTATGCTTCGAGCCGCAGCTTGTCGGAATCGATGTAGTCCACCGGGATGGACGCTTCGATGGGCAGGTCGATGGTGACCGCGACCGGCTCGGTCCGCTCCGGCTCCTTGTACTGTTCGACGGCTTCCGAGACCATGCGCACGTACAGGTCGAAGCCGACGCCCTCGATGTGCCCGGACTGTTCGTCGCCCAGCAGGTTGCCGGTGCCGCGCAGTTCGAGGTCCTTCATGGCGACGTCGAAGCCGCTTCCGAGCGCCGTGTTCTGCGCGATGGTGGCGAGGCGGTCGTGCGACTGCTGGGTCATCGGCTTGGACGGGTCGTACAGGAAGTAGGCGTACGCGCGTTCGCGGCCACGGCCGACGCGCCCGCGCAGCTGGTGCAGCTGGGAGAGGCCGAACCGGTCGGCGTGGTCTACGATCAGCGTGTTCGCGTTGGAGATGTCGAGTCCGGTCTCGATGATCGTCGTGCATACGAGCACGTCGATGTCGCGATGCCAGAAGTCGCGGATTACGCCGTCGAGCTGCTTCTCCCCCATCTTGCCGTGAGCGATGCCGACTCGCGCCTCGGGGACGAGCTCGTGGATCTTCGCGGCCGTCTTCGCGATGTCCTGCACGCGGTTGTGCACGTAGAACACCTGTCCGCCGCGCAGCAGTTCGCGCCGGACCGCGGCCGTGACCTGAGCGTCCTCGTACGCGCCCACGTAGGTGAGCACGGGAAGCCGGTCCTCGGGCGGGGTGGCGAGCGTAGACATCTCACGGATGCCGGTCACCGCCATCTCCAGCGTGCGCGGGATAGGCGTGGCGGACAGCGAGAGCACGTCCACATTGGTGCGCAGCGCCTTGAGCGTCTCCTTGTGCTCGACGCCGAACCGCTGCTCCTCGTCGATGATGACAAGGCCGAGATCCTTGAACTTGATCTTGGGGTTGAGCAGCTTGTGGGTGCCGATGACGACGTCGACGCCACCCGTCTCCAGTCCCTCGATGGTCTCGTTGATCTCCTTGGTCGTCTGGAAGCGGCTCATGGCCGCGACGGTGACCGGGAAGCCCTCGTACCGTTCGGTGAACGTCTCGTGATGCTGCTGCACGAGCAGCGTAGTCGGCACGAGGACGGCCACCTGCTTGCCGTCCTGTATGGCCTTGAACGCTGCTCTCACGGCGATCTCGGTCTTGCCGAAGCCGACGTCGCCGCAGATGAGGCGATCCATCGGCACTGGTTTCTCCATGTCGGACTTGACATCGTCGATGGTGGTGAGCTGGTCCGTCGTCTCCTGATACGGGAACGCGTCCTCCAGCTCCTTCTGCCATGGCGTGTCGGGGCTGAACGCGAACCCCTTGGTGCGCTGCCTGGCAGAGTACAGCTTCACCAGGTCCTCGGCGATCTCGTGCACGTGCTTGCGCGCCTTCGCCTTGGTTGCGGCCCAGTCGGAGCCGCCGAGCTTGTTGAGCTTGGGGGCCTCCGCGCCGATGTATTTGCTGATCAGATCCAGCTGATCGGTGGGGATGAACAGCTTGTCGGCCGGGGCGCCGCGCTTGCTGGGCGCGTATTCGATGACAAGGTATTCGCGCGTGGTCTTGTTCGCCCCGGTGCCGATGGTGCGCTGCCGCATCTCCAGGAAACGGCCGATGCCGTGCTGCTCATGGACCACGTAGTCTCCGGCTTTGAGCTCCATCAGGTCGATTGCCTTGCGGCGGCGCTTGGGGGTCTTCGCCTGACCGGCCGCACTGGACCGTCCGGTCAGGTCGCGTTCGGTGAGCAGCGCGGTCTTCGCCGCCGTGTCGATGAACCCGTCGATGGCCTGGGAGCGGATGACGTCGAACGAGGCGATGCCGGTCTCGTTGACGGCTCGCTTCAATCGTGCGAGCGTGCCCTGCGCGGCCGCGGTGACGGTGACCTGGTACCCCGCGTCGATGAGCCCCTCGATGCCGGCCGCGGCCTTCGCCTCGTCACCGCGGTATTCGCCCGGGTTGCCGGCGGCGAGCTGCACGTGGTTCGGGCGGCAGGCGTCCACGCCGAAACTGGTGAGGTTCCACACGTCGTGGCTGGAGTATGCGAGCGAGTTGATGGTTTCCTCGTAGTCGAGGAAGCTGGCCTGGTCGAAGCTGATGGGAGCTCCGGCACCGTGCCCGGCCGCGGCGACATGCCAGCTGGCGGCGAGGAACTCGTTCGCGGTTTTCGAGAGGTCGTCCGCCGCGCGGCGCAGCTTTTCCGGGTCGGCGAGCATGATGACGGCATGCCTGTCGAGCATGCCGGTCACGGGTTCCATGTCGTCGATGAGCGCGGGCATCAGGGATTCCATGCCTTCGATGGGAATCGCGTTCGCGATGGACTCCAACATGTCGTCGGCATTCGGAATCTGCCCGATGAGCCGTTTCGCCCGGTCCCGCACGGTGTCGGTGAGCTGCAGTTCACGGCAGGGCGTCGCCCAGATCGTGCGGACGCCCTCGCCGTAGGTGCGCTGGTCGGACGCGTGGAATTCTCGGATGGAGTCGATCTCGTCACCGAAGAACTCGATGCGCACCGGATGTGGCGCGGTTGGGGGAAAGACGTCGATGATGCCGCCGCGCACCGCGAACTCGCCACGGTCCATCACCAGATCGACGCGCGTGTAGGCGTTCTCAACCAGTCGGCGCGACACGTCGTCGAGAGGCAGCTCCTCGCCTTGCGTGAAGACGAGCGGATCGACGTCGCCGAGCCCCTTGACAACGGGCTGGATCAGCGAACGCACCGGCATGACAAGTATGCGGATCGGTCCGAACATCGGATTGGTGTCGCTGGGGTGCGTGAGCCTGCGGAATACGGCCATGCGGCTCGCCACGGTGTCGGCACGGGGACTGAGCCGCTCGTGGGGCAGCGTCTCCCAGGCCTCCAGTTGTGCGATGTCGTTCGGGTCGCCGCCGTACCACGACCGCAGCGCGTTCACGGTGTCCTCGGCCTCGCGGCTGGAGGCCACGACCAGGACGACGGGGGTGTGTTCCGCCTGCGCTGCGGCGATGGCCGGGCGCAACCCGTCCGGGGTGCCCACGGTGATGATCGGGGCGATGTCCTTGCCGTCGGCGATGCTCATGCCGCCGCTGACGAGCCGATGGAATGCCGGATCCTCATCGAGCCGTTCGAGGATGCCGCACAGGGAGCCGTCGATCAGCGCGTTCTGGACGCGTGTGGCCGTGGCGGCGGACGCTTTGCCGCGCGCGCGTCCCTGCTCAGCGGCCATTGAACTTCTCCTGGGTGGCGGCGAGTCCGTCGAAGATGATGGTTTCGGCCGCGTCGGCGCCGTCTGCGAGGAATTCCGGCAGCTGCTTGCGCTGGTCGGGTCCGAAACCGCCGAGCACCCAGTTGACGGTGTTGTCGTGCGCGTGGGCTCCGCGCTGAGCGTGGCCGACGCCCATGCGCACGCGCGCGTACTTCGGGGTGCTCAGGGCTTTGTCGATTGATTTGATGCCGTTGTGCCCGCCGGCGGATCCGCCCGCCTTGACCTTTATGCGGCCGAATTCGAGATCCATGTCGTCATGGATGACGACGACGTGATCCGGCTGGATCTGATAGTACGCGCTGATCGAGGCGACCGCGTTGCCCGAGTCGTTCATGTAGGTCAGCGGCTTGGCGAGGAAGAACTTGACGTTGCGACCCTGCAGATTCATCGCGCCCTTGCCGAGCATCGCGAGCCCCTTGTGGTCGGAAAAGGCGACGGACCAGCGTTCGGCCAATATGTCGGCGGTCATGAAGCCCATGTTGTGACGGGTGCCCTCGTACTTCTTGCCGGGATTGCCCAGCCCCACGATCAGCCAGAAATCGGATGCCATGTGTTACTCTCCTGTCTTCAACCTTAAGGATTGTACCCCACCCGCCAACGCCTTGACCCAATAGCTCATGTCATGCAGCTTGCCGTCGAGCGCGCCCACCGCGGCGGGAAGCAGTCCGAACCGGATGAATCCGAACCGCCGCATGAGCGCGACGGAACCGGCGTTGTCGGCGTAGATGATCGCCGTGACATGCGTGAATCCGCGCTCTGCCGCGGCATCGATCAGCCATCGCACCATCATGGTGCCGAGTCCCTGGCGTTGGTGGTCGCCGGCGATGTAGTAGCTCAGTTCGGCGATGCCGTCGTATCCGGCCCGCTGATGGAATTTCGAAAGCGAGCCGAACCCCACGACGGCGCCTTCGGGACCTTCGATGACGACGACCGGATACTTGGCGCGTGGCCGATGGGAGTCGACCCACGCACGACGGCTTTCCAGAGACACCGGTTCAAGGTCGGCGGACGCTCTCCCACGGATCACCGCCTCGTTGTAGATGTCGGCGATGGCCGGAACGTCGGCGTCAACGGCCGCGCGGATGGTATAGGACATGTCTTCAAGCATAACAACCGCCCTGCCGGCGGGATAGGGCGGGTGAGACTGGTGTCAGCGGTGCATGATGCGCGATTCGCCTCGATCCGCCGACAGAAACGTGGACAACGGCCGCACAATCACGAAATGCGGGAGTTGTCCAGAACGAACACGATACAACTGCCGCAAAACAGCCCTTTGCAGCAGTTGTCCAGCACAAAACCACGAAATTCCGGCCATCCGGGACATGCCCGCGTTATCGTCCGCAGGACAACGGCCGCAAAATCGCGAAACGCGGGAGTTGTCCCGGCCATCCGACCGAACGCGGTCAATGGACGTCGGCCGTGCCGCTTGCCGGCAACGCCGTCAGCGAAACGGCCGAAGCGTCACGAGGCGGTGTAGAAGTCGACGGCCTCTTCGATGCCACCGCTGAACATGGCTTTGCCCTTCTGGATGACGATGCCCCTGTGGCAGAACTCCTTCGCGGTGCCGGTCGAGTGGGTGACGAACAGCACGGTCACGTTCTCGTTGGCGATGATGCTGTTGACCCGCTCGCGGCACTTCTTCGCGAACTTGCGGTCGCCGACGGACAGCGCCTCGTCCACCACCAGGATGTCCGGACGGATCGACGACACGAACGCGAAGCCCAGACGGGCGCGCATACCGCTCGAATACGTGCGCATCGGCTGGTCGATGTACTTGCCGAGTTCCGAGAACTCCACGATCTCGGGAATGAGCTCCTTGGACTCCTCTTTCGACAAACCCCACAGCTGGCAGCGCATGTCGATGTTCTCCATGCCCGACAGCTTCATGTCGAAGCCCGCGGAAAGCTCCAGCAGCGCGGACACGCGCCCGTGCACCTCGACGGTGCCGGACGTCGGGAAGCACACGCCGGTGATCATCTTGAGCGCCGTGGACTTGCCGGCGCCGTTGTCGCCGAGCAGCGCCAGGGATTCGCCGCGGTTCACGGTGAAACTCAGGTCGTCGCTCGCGTTGACCGTATCGTGCGGAATGCGCTTGGAGAAGGTGGACAGCAGGCGCAGCTTGTCGTTCTTGAACAGCTTGTACTGCTTGGTGACGTGGTCGAAGCGCACGGCGACGGGATTGCTCGCGTCCTCGTCGCGGATGACCGTGGCATCGCCCATTCGCGTGACATTCGATGGGAGCTTAGAGGACATCCGGCACCTCCATGTACAGACGGTGGTAGTTGTGCAGCGCGAGCACGACGAAGATCATCAGCACGAACAGGAACGGCAGGAACGACTCCCAATCCGTGAAGAACCATTTGTTGTAGATAAAGCAGTCACGCACCGACTGCACGACCCATGTGACCGGGTTGAAGGACGCTACCAGACGGGCGGTACGCGGCCAGCCGCTGATGTCGAACAGGATGCCGGACAGCCAGAAAAACGGGGTGCCGAGCGTCTTGAGCAGGTTCGAGAAATCGCGCGATATCGCGCTCAAAGGCGACAAAGCCATGGACCACGCCACCCAGAACAGGAACATGAACACCATGACCAGCGGCAATTGCAGCATGTAGCGGCCAAGATGCACGCCGGTGAGCAGCGCCACCACAGTGGTGAACGCCATCATGCACGCGAAGATGATGAGCAGCGACAGCGTGTAGAACGTGGAGATCAGCGACAGCGGAAATTTGATGCGGTTCACCAGATACGGGTATCGACGGTATACGTCACTGCCGGTAGTAATCATGTCGGACATGAAGAACCATGGGAACACACCGGCGGCGAGCCACAGCAGGAAAGGCTTGCCGTTGACGTCGGACGAGCTGCGCAGACCGAATTTCAGTGCCACCCAGAAAACCAGGATGTACACGGCCGGTTTGGCGAACAGCCAGATCTTGCCGAGCGCGGCACCGCGGTACGTCTTCACCAGATCGATCTTCGCCAGATTCCAGACCTGCCGTCGCCAATGCCAGTTCTCGCCGACGACTTGCTTCAGTGTTGCAAACAATGTTCTTCCAAATCTGCTTGTCTTCTCATGGTCAGGTGCGGTCTCCCGCGAGGTCAGCCCATGTATGCGATGAGCTTGCGGTACATGTCTTCGAGACCTACCTGCGGCCTCCAGCCGAGCGCCTCAAGGCGTGACACGTCGAGTGGCAGGTGGTGCTCCGGCGGGTAGGGCGCGTTCGGGTCGACGTCGATGATGACGCGCGCGTCGCCCGTACCGAATTCGCGGTACACCATATCGGCCATCTCGCGGATTGACGAGTAGGTGGAGGGATTGGCCACGTTGTACGAGACGCCGTTCTCCCCCGCGACCAGCACGGTGAGGATGGCGGACACCGCGTCGGCGGTGTATGAGTACATTCGTGTGCTTTCGCCGGTCGTCTTCATGACGAAGTCCTTGCCGGCCACGGCGTTGCGTGCGAGCGCCGCGAACAGGCGGACGTCGTCGCGAGGGATGCCCGGGCCGAAGGTCTGCGCCAGGCGGACGGCCTTGACCGGCACCTGGTATTCGGAATGGTATGAGACGCACAGGTTTTCGGCGGCGCGCTTGCCTTCGGAGTAGCAGCTGCGCACCGAGCAGGGGTCGATGTAGCCGACGGCGCTCTCGTCAAGCAGGTGTTCCGTGCCGCGCTGCTTGTTGCCCATGCCGTAGATCTCCATGCTGGAGACGTAGACGAAGGAGGCCGCGCCGCGGCGTCGCGCCAGTTCCAGCATCGACCTGGTGCCGTCTACGATCGCGGAGAACGTCTCGACCGGATGGGACATGAAGAACGACGATGCGGTCGGACAGGCGGTGTGGATGACATAGTCCGCCGGCAGGTCGAGCGAGTCGACATCTTCGAGCGATCCCTGATGCAGCACGAGCCCGTCGTCGGCCGTGTACTGCCCCAGCATGGCCTGTGCCTTGGCCGGGTCTCGCACCAGCGCGTCCACGATGATGCCCGCCCCCGTCAAGCGGTTGCGTTCCAGCAGCGTGCGGGCGCACAGCGAGCCGATAAGGCCCGTGGCGCCGGTGACGAGCACATGCCGGCCGGCGAGCGCATCCCAGTCGATGTCGAGATGCTGCGCCAGTGACGCATATTCCTCTTGCAGATCAAACATGATGGTCGTTGTCCTCCGTGTTCGTGTCACAGACCGAAGATCTGGGAGCTTTCCTCCGCGTCCATGATGGCGCGCATGATGTAGAAGTCCGATGGCGTGGTGATCTTGATGTTCGAGTTGGCGCCTTCCACCTCGTACAGTTTGTGGCCGTAGTACGACATGAGGGACGCAGAGTCGATGAAGTCGCCGAGCCCTTCTTCCACGGCCTTGTGGTGTGCGTCATGCAGCTCGCCGAGGCGGAAGCACTGCGGGGCGCGGGCGAGCTGGCACTGTTTGCGGTCGATGATGTTGGTGATCACGCCGTCCTCGCTTTGCACGATGGTCTCGGTGGCGGGTACGACGGTGACGGCGCTGCCGTTCTTCTTCACACTGACGATGCAGTCGGTGATGGTCTGCTGGTCGATCAGCGGCCTGACGCCGTCATGAACGATGACGACCGAATCCGCGGGATACAGTCTGTTCGCCTTGTCGACGCCGTTGCGGATCGACTCCTGCCCGGATGAGCCGCCTGGCACGATCGCGGCGATCTTACCGACGCCGAACTTGGTGATGAGCTGTTCGAGAACGTCGATGTATTCCTTCAGGCATACGACGACGATGGCGTCGATGTCGGGATGCTGATCGAACGCCTCAAGCGTGTAGATGATGATCGGTTTGCCGTGCACGAGCAGAAACTGCTTGGGCTTGGTTCGCGAATTCATGCGTTGGCCGGTGCCGCCCGCAAAAATGACAGCGATGTTCATACCCTCTCCACTGTTATATGCGCTTTCGGGCTTGCAGCCCCGTTAACTCATACGTAGTCTATGTTCCAGACACGACTTATTTACCGAGCATTCACCTTTCTGTGGTATTCGGCACGCAGAGTGCACTAAGACGGACCACCATCAGTCCTTTCCAAACAGACGCATGACCGCCCGCAGTGGCGCAGTGACCTTCCACGACTTCGAGTTACGGAGTTTCTGGACCTCGGCGCGAGATTTCTTGAGATCCGCTTCGAGCTTCTTCCGCTTCTCGGATAGTTTCTTGTTCTCGGTTTTCAAACGTTCGATGTCAGGGTGTTCAAGAATACGCTCGGCGCCGATCTCGCAACCCAATACCATCTGGCCCACATAGGCGGCATAGTCATCGGCGTAATAGCGTACATCTTTCTCTGTGAAGACAGACAACTTTGATTGCGCCTCACCCATGTATATCTTGTTCCATTCTTCCATGATTGTTATTCCCATCTCATTCATGGAAGAGAAATCCACCTGCAACTCTTGATCCTCAAATGCGATATTGCGTCCCTCTAGGTAGTCACGGAAGAAACGGTTCGGCCCGAACAGAAACGGGCCATTCACGTGAGGTACCGGCAGAGGGTTCAAATATAGAACAAAGGCATGTGAAACGAATACAGCCATATTTTCGCCCGCTGGTGCATCAAGCTGCATATGTGCCCCTGTACTCTTTGGAATTAAGTAAACGTTTCCCACGCAGCAGCCTGTGCTGAATCAGGTTGCACAGTCGTTTCAGGGGTATCGACAGCGCGATCGCGCCGATGATCACGACGGCCTCATAGCGCGGGTGCGTGGTCGGCAGGTCGTTGAGGTTCAGCATCTTGCGAATCATCACGTGAAGCAGATACAGTTCCAGCGAATACCGTCCGAACCAGCTCAGCACTTTCGATACCACGTCGTGAAGGCCTGCGAGCGCGGGCTTTCCCGCGCGGGCCATCACGTCCATGATGACGACGCCGCATATGCACAACAGCAGGTTCAACGCCGCGCGAAGGTACACCTTGACCAGAGGGACATCAACCAGCTGCATCGGGTAGAGCATGACGGCCACGGCCGTCATGCATGCGGCGACCACGGGCATGGGCAATGGACGACGTTCATGCGAGAGCCTTCCCAGCAGCGCGCCGAAGATGAAGCACGGTATGCGGTTGACGATCAGATCGACGTTGTCGTAGAAAGACGGCGCGAACCTGTACAGCGCCACCGCGACCAGCACCGCGGCCGCACACAATGCCAACGTTCGCGCCCATGCCGCGGCGACGTTTCGGGTACCGTCCACGACGGCGAACACGAGCGGAAACAGCACATAGCAGATCAGGCACACCGCTATGTACCAGAACCACTTCACACCGTCCGTGAAGAACGTGACGAATGCGATGTCGGCGAGGAAACGCACCACTCCGGCATCCGAATGGACGAAGTCGAACCAGATCCACCCGACCAGCGCCACAGCGACGTACGGCACCAGCACGCGGGTCAGCCGCTTGCGGTAGAACGCCCCCGCGTCCGGGTTGCGCTTCCACGAGTAGTACAGGCCCAGCCCCGAGATCATCAGGAACATGTCGACGCCGGAACTGCCGATATAGTCGTAGAACACCTGAGCGGGACCGTTGAAATGGTCGGCCGCGTTCGACAGGTCCTCGGTGTAATGGAACGCCATGATCAGCAGGATCTGCACGCCCATCAGCACGCCGCGGTATTTGGACAGCAGCTCGTATGATGGGCGCCCGGCGCCGCGTGGTGCCGCGTGCCGGGCAGTCTCGCCGGAGCCACTGCCCGGCTCACCGGCGCCGGCGGCTGGCGCGACGGCCATGCTCGTGTTCCCCGGCACGCTCACTCCTCCTCGTCGGAGGCGGACTTGGTATCCTTGTCGGCGACCTTGGAATCCAGCAGTTCCTTTGCCTTCCTTTCGGACTTGGCCGACTTGTCGGACTGCCGGACCGGCACCACGCCTCCCTTACCGGAGGCCTGTTTGCGCACACCCGGAACATCCTTGCCGTAGATAATAGTGTCGATGGCACGGTCGCTGGCGAGTCCGCTGCGCTCGGCGGCGCGGTCGATGGACGAGGGGTGAGGGGAAACCGTCTCATAATGGCGAGTCCTCAGCACGTCCAGGAACTCGTCGAACGTATCGCACACCACGCCCGGCGCCATCTCGTCGATGGACCGCTGCACACCGCGGATCAGCGAGTACGCGGTCTTGTCGGGCACGAAGAACACTACCGGCTTCTTGAGCAACAGGTAGTCGTAGAAGCACGACGAATAGTCGGTCACCAGCACATCGGCGATGAAGAACAGCTTCGTCAAGCTCTCATCGGACAGGTCGAAGATGCGGTCGGCGTACTCGGCAGAGATATCCGGACGCTTGCGGATGAAATGATGCATCTCGAACACGAAATACGTGTCCGTCTCGACACACATGCGGTACAGACGATCCATGTCGATCTCGTCATACGGGTAATACGCGGTGCGCTGACCGGTGCCGCGGAACGTCGGAGCGAACACGATGACGCGTCCCTTGGCCGACCACGGGAACTTGTCGGCCATCTCCTCGCGGTATTCCTTCTCGACCTTCTCATCAAGGAAATGGTCGAGCCTGGGCATGCCTGTGGCGAGCAGCGCCTCCTCCTCGATGCCGAACACCTCGGAATAGATGCGACGCAGGTGCTCGTTGCCGACCAGCGCGTACGTGTATCGGCGGTGCGCGGAATTGTACGGATCCGGCGAGCCCTTGAGACCAAAACGGGCATAGCCGACCGACTTGAAACCGACGCCGGCATGCCAGATCTGCGTCAGCGTCACATCTTCACCGGGGTCGATGAAGTTGAATACAGGGGTGTAATCGTCGATGAAGACGTACCGGCTTCGGGCGATCTCGAACAGGTCGCGCAGCCAGGCGACGATGTTCTGCCTGCCCGCGAATACGTTGCGGTACCGGGCACGAATGTCGAAGCGCTTGTCCATGCCGCGCTCGATCATGCGGCTTTGCAACGCCTCCATATTCTCCGTCGGACCCTCGCCGTTCTCTTTGAGGAAGAGGATTCGATTGCGCTTGCGCGGCACCAGCTTGGTCATCACCGAGTACGTCGCCGCGAAAACGTCCCTCTGCATCTGGCGACGGCTGCGCTGACGGTGGCGCGGGGTCTTGTTGCGCTGGAAGAACTGCATGTGCAACGCGAGATAGATGAGACCGGCGCGATTCGTCTTGGGCACGAACACACCAGTATAGGCGTAGCTGTTCTTGCCGTAGCGGAACACGCGGTCGAGATTGTCAAGCCGCTCCAGCACCTCATCGTCGTAGGTGACTCCGCTGGTGACATAGGGGTGCCGGGCCACTAGTTCCAGACGCTCTTCGTCGGTGTACTGTGCGACCGCCTCATCATCGTCACGCAACTCCGGGGGCAGCAGGTGACGTACATCGTAGTCGACGCGCTGCGGCATGAGCGGGTATTCGGCGTACAGCGCCTGCAGACTGACGAGCGCCGACTCCTTGATTTTCTCGCAGATGATCCATTGGCCGCCGGGAAGCACCTCGCGCCCGTCCCCGAGCACCAGGTTCAGGCGGGCGCGGCGGACACCGCTCTCAAGCCCGACGATCTCGAACGGAACGAACTGGCAACGTCCCACGCAATACAGCCACGGCACACCACCATCCCGCGAGGAATAGTCAATCTCCAAGTAACTTGACCGCCAGCGGATTTGGTGAACATCCAGTGACATCCCCGGGCTCCTTTACGACACCTTGTCATTCATCTTCGGTTCCCCTTGTGGTAACCCATGTAATATACAGAATTGCAGTTACGGTAGACCGGCTAACACACCAACCTGATGCTTCGGTAAAGGAGAACAAGAATGAAACGTCATCTGATTAATGCAGTTCGGATGATGATGTTACTTACATATAGGTTCTTCCGCGCGTTCCCGCGCAAGCGTAGGATTGTGTGCCTAAGTCGCGAGAGCGACCGACCGACCACCGATTTCCGGCTCATCCGCCATTATGTGAGACAGACGCATCCGGATTATTCCGTGGTGATCCTCGCCAAGAAGCTGCACAACCCGGTACGATACGGGTTCCATATGATCCGGCAGCTGTATTTCATCGCCACCAGCCAGGCGGTGCTGCTCGACACCTACGCCATCGTGGTAAGCCTGCTCGCCGGCTACATCGACGTGCCCGTCATCCAGATGTGGCATGCGCTCGGCAACATGAAGAAGTTCGGATACACCGCGTTGGGCTCCAAGGAAGGCCGGAAGTTCTCCACCGCCTCGCTGCTGAACATGCATCGCGGGTACACGTCCGTGCTCATCTCATCCAAATCGTTCATCAGCGATTACGCTCGCGGCTTCGACATCGACCCGTCCATCATCTACGAGGCGCCACTGCCCCGCACCGATCTGCTGATCAACAGCTCGTACCGGGCGCAGCAGCGCGAACGCATCATCCGCGAGTTCCCGGAACTCGGGCGCAAGCTCAACATCGTCTACTGCCCCACGTTCCGCAAAAAGACGCCCGCCAATCAGACTCAGGCGGCAGCAGCCCTCGCCGATGCCATCGATTACGACAAGTACAACCTGATCGTGAAATGCCATCCGTTGGACGACCTGCGTATCAACAATCCGCACGTATTCCAGCACTATCCGAGCCAGTACGACATGCTGTTCGTCGCCGATTACGTCATCAGCGACTATTCGACCGTGATCTATGAGGCCGGACTGCTTGACCTGCCGGTGTTCCTCTATGCGTACGACTGGCCGGACTATTCGAAGAAACGCAGCCTGTACATCGACCCGAAGCGCGATATCCCGACGCTGTTCACGGATGATGCCGAGGCGATCGTGAGAGCCATCGAGCACGACGATTTCGACCATGCCGCCTATCAGGCGTTCATCCGTCGCAACGTGGCCATCCCCGAGCACGGCTCCTGCACGGCGCGCGTAGTCGAGCACGTATTCGATCTCATCGCCGCCCGCTAGTCAGGTTCTCCTTTCCCACTAGTCAGCTCCCTCCCTCCCGCGAAAGTTCCGTTTGAAGACCGTCGGATGGGACTTCCGCGAGAGAAGGTGTGGGGATGGTTACCGACCGACTGCCATCTAGCCCTCGCCTGTACCACACCATGCGATTTTTGACGGTTTTGGGGCTGGTGTGGCCAAGGGTGATTCCGGGCTCATCCACCGGTCATTGGAAAATGGCGGTTTTCACGACTCGCATTCTGCCACACCACATGATGTGAAGGCTCACATCGCATGGTGTGGCCTTCTGCTGTACCACACCATGCGATTTTGGGGTGTTTTTCGCCTAGTGTGGCACACGGGCTGGGAGCGAATCAGCCGGTCAGGTGGGTAGAGCATGGCTGGGGGCCGTTCTGGGCCGAGAACCACCCCTAGTCATGCTGCGCATGACAGCCCCCGCCAGCGGGGCAAGAAATAGTGAACGCCCCCGGCGTGGGGGCGTTCACAGTACTGGGGTTTTCTGGTTTGGCTCTTACTTGCCACCGTCGAGTTCGATGGCCTTGTTGAGGGCTTCTTCCAGTTGCTTCTGGGCTTCACCGTAGGCGGTCCAGTCGCCGTTCTTCATGGCGGACTGGGAGTCCTTCATCGCTTGGGCCGCATCCTTCAGCGCTTGCTGAAGCTCGGGGCTTTGGCTGCCGCCCTGCGAGGAGGAACCGTTCTGGTCCTTGCCCTCGTTCGTACCACTGCCATTCGCGTTGCCGTTGCTCTCGCTGCCATCACCGGATTCAGTGCCGTTCTGCCCGCCACTGTTCTGCCCGTCACCGCTTTGAGACGTGTTGCCGGAATTCTCGGCATCGCCCGCGGACGCACCCGAATTGCCGCCGAACACCTGGTCGAGCGCCTCGTCGAGCGTATCGGCGAATCCGACCTGGTCGCCGAACGCCACCAGCACCTTCTTGAGCAGCGGGAAGCTGGTCGATCCGCTGGACTGCACGTACACCGGCTGCACATACACCAGACCGCCACCCAGCGGCAGTGTCAGCAGGTTGCCTCGGTTGACCTTGGTGGAACCGGATTCGAGCAGGTTCAACTCCTTCGACACGTCCGCGTTCGCGTTGAAGTTGTTCTGCGCCTGCCCCGGTCCGGGAACGTTGGAGTCCTTGGGCAGCTCCTGCAATCGTATCGTGCCGTAGTTCGGCCCGATTACGCCCTTTTCGTTGCCCGCGTCGGAATCCACCGACAGGAAGCCGGTGAGGATTTCTCGCGTGGACGTGCCGGCGGGGATGTACGAGGAGGTCAGCGAGAACACCGGCTTCTTCGACCCGCCGGTCTGCAATGACAGGTAATACGGGGGCTGCGGAACGCCCTGCTGCTGCGCCGTGGCCGATTCGGTGGGATCCACCGGCGTCTGCCAGAAATCCTCGCCGGAGAAGAACTGGCCTGCGGACGACACATGGTATTTCGCGAGCAGCTCGCGCTGTACCTTGAACAGGTTCTCCGGGTAACGCAGGTGGCTCATCAGGTCGCCGGATATCTCGGAGATCGGGTGGTACTGTCCGGGGAAGATCTTCTCCCATGCCTTGAGCACCGGATCGTTGGCATCCCAGGCGTACAGTTCGACGGAGCCATCGTACGCATCGACGGTCGCCTTGACCGAGTTGCGGATGTAGTTGGCCTTCTGCGAACCCAACGCCTGGATCGTGTTCGACGTCTTGGTGGTGGAATCCTGCGTGACGCTTCCCAGATCGGTCATCTGCGAATACGGGTAGGCGTCCGACGTGGTGTAGCCGTCGACGATCCACTTGACCCGTCCGTCCACCACCGCCGGGTACACACGGCCGTCCAGCGTCAGGTACGGGGCGACCTTGGCGACGCGCTCCTTGGGGGAACGGTCGTACAGGATCTGCGAGTCGGAGGTGACACGGTCGGAGAACAGGATCTGATCGGATCCGAACCGGACCGCGTACAAAAGCCGCGAGAAGATGTTGCCCACCGAGGGGCCGCCATCGCCGTCAAACGTATTGGTCGCGCCCTGCGATCCGGTCGGATAGTCGAACTCCCACGAATCCATGCCCTTCGGAGCCCCGACAATCGAGTATTCGGGGGCGTTCGGGGAGAAGTAGATGCGCGGCTCGTACTTCTGCGATTCGGTGAGCTTGCCCTGGGTGGGGATGCTGGATTCGAAGAACTGCGGCTGCCCGTCCGCCGCCACCTTGTTGCCGTATGCGGCCACGACACCGTACCCATGCGTATACACGGTGTGGTCGTTGACCCAGTTGCGGTTGTCGTTGCCTTCCAGATCCAGTTCTCGGGCGGCGATCACCGTGTCCTGGCTGACGCCGTCGATGTCGTACTTGTCGACGGCCAGCGTGTCGGCGAACGTGTAGTACTGCTTCGACTGCTGCAGCTGCTTGAACGTGGGGCTGACGACCTGTGGGTCGAGCAGTCGGATCTGCGCGGTGGATTCGGCCTCGGACGACAGCGCTCCGGACTTGCCCTTGGTGGTGGCCTTGTACTGTTCGACCTTCACCTTGTCGAGCCCGTACGCCTGCTGCGTGGCGTTGATGTTGCGCTGGATATAGGTGGATTCCATCTCCTGCGCGTTCGGGTTCACCTTGAACCGCTGCAGCAGCATCGGCCATGCGACGGTGAGCACCAGCGAGACGACCAGCGCGGCGGCGATCGCAATCACCGGCGTACGCCACGCCTTGAGAGCCGCGGCGGCGCGGACACTCGGCTTGGCGGCGCCTTCCAACGCATGGGAGTGCATCAGCCACACGCCGAGGAACACACCGAGCACCGCGGTAATGGCCGCCATGATGAACGTGACCGGAATGGTCGCGTGCACGGTGGTGTATGCGGCGCCGGTGATGCGGTCGCCCTGCTGGGTCAGATGCGTGAACACGCCGATCACCTGGCGCGCGGACCAGGCCAGCATGTTGAGGATCAGCCAGATGCCGATCTGGCGACGGGCGCGCTTGGTCACAGCGAGCACTCCGCGACCATGCACCGGCATGGTGAAGCGGATGCCGCCCATCATCGCATGCGTGACGACGGAGAACACAATGCCCATCAGCAGCAGCATCGATACGGCCGACATCACCAGCCGCAAACCGGGCAGCACAAACACATAGAACCCGTTGTCGATGCCGAACTGCGGATCGGCAGTGCCGAAGCTCTGCGCGTTGAACATCAGCAGGATCTCAGACCAGTTCGAGTTGAACTGCGAGCCGAACATCACGCCCACGACCAGCGACACGACCACGGCGGCGCGACGCGCGGTCTTGGAACTGAACGACTTGCCCACTTCGATGACGTCATCCTTGATGCGGAACGTCGAGCCGTCGGACGAATCGGGGCGAGCGCGGATAGCCAGCCAAGCGGACACATAGCTGACCAAGGCCATCAGCAACGCATACGCCGCCCACAGGCCGAACTTGACACCCAGCTGGGTCCACACCACGTTCTGAAAACCGAGCTGTCCGTACCACATCAGGTCCGTGATGAACTGCGACAGGCCGAAGAACAGGCCGACGACGACAACCAGCGCCAGCACGACGCCGATCAGAATCTTCGTCCCCTTGCTGGGCCCGTTCGGCAACGGTCGGGGCGTGAGCCTCGGCACGCCGCGCTTCGGCGGCTCCCCCTTGCCGGCGGATGGCGTCTCGCCATGATCGTCGCCATCCGCCTGCACATCGACGATCACCGGATCGTCATCGGTCGCACCGGAGTCCCGACGTGGCCCGCGTGGCCCGTCGCCGGGATCGAACATACCCAACATATCAAAAAAAGACATGATACAAGCCTATCGAAAGGCTAGGAAAGCTGGTCATGCTCTGAGCTGAGAACACAGCCGTCGTACAACCGTTTCACAACCACTACACATGATGGCCTACGCTAGTGCATATGAGGATGCAGCAGATCAAACACGGCGGCAGGAGGCCGCGCCCCAGTTCAGCCCCCACCATCATCGCGGCCATGCTCTGCGTGGTGGCCCTTGTGGCGGCAGGCACGGCATGGTGGATGCTGCGCCCCCAGCAAAAAGACACGCTCGAACATCTCGCGCAGCCACAGTCCTCCTCTTCGACGCTGAACCGCGACAAGGCCCCCACACCGAAACCGCAGAAATCTCAGGAGCATCAGAAGGCAGCCGGTGACTCCCCCGCGGCCAAGGCGAGCCGCGCCATCGCCACGATGAGTCTCGATGAACGGGCCGGGCAGCTCATCATGGCACCGATGTTCGCAGGCGGCAATCCGGCCGATCTCAGCGCCCTCATCAGCACACGCCATGTCGGTTCCGTGGTGCTCATCGGCAACTGGAACAACGGCACAGCCGCAGCCAAGACCGCCGCTGACGCGCTGCAAAGCTATGCTCCGAGCGGCAACCAGCTGATCGTCTCCACCGATCAGGAAGGCGGCCAGGTGCAGCATCTCAAGGGCAGTGGATTCGACACGATGCCGTCCGCGGTGGCGCAGGGCCAGATGAGCGCTGACACGCTGCGCTCCTCCGCAAAGACCTGGGGCGGCCAGCTCAAGCAAGCCGGCATCAACGTCGACCTGGCCCCGGTATTGGGGACGGTGCAGGTCAAGCGTTCCTCGAACGCTCCGATTGGCGCGCTGAACCGCGATTTCGGTTTGGATTCCAACGGAAACGCGCAGCACGGCATCGCGTTCGTCGAAGGCATGCGCGACGCGGGCGTCGGCGCGACCGTCAAGCACTACCCCGGTTTGGGCGCGGTGACCGGCAATACCGATTTCACGACCGAAGGCATCCTCGACACCACGACCACGCTTGATGACGAGGAGATAGGCGCGTTCAACACCACGATCAAGCAGGCGAAGCCGGCTATGGTGATGATGTCGCTGGCGACCTACCAGCGCATCGACTCGTCGGCGCCCGCCGCGTTCTCCAGCAAGATCATCGACGGCACGCTGCGCGGCAGCGTCGGCTATGACGGCGTGGTGATCTCAGACTCCCTTTCGGCCGCGGCGGTCAGCGGCATAGCGACCAAGGACCTGGGCGTGCGTCTGGTGGACGCCGGCGGCGATTTGGCGTGCATAGGCGATACGTCATATGTGACGCCGATTCTTGACGGTATCATCGCCCGTGCGCAGTCCGACCCGGCCTTCGCGAAGAAGGTGACGGCCTCCGCGACGCGCGTGATGACCCTGAAATACCAGATGGGACTGGCGAAGTGACACGGGATTAGGCGCTACCGGTTCTTGAAGTAGCGGAACAGCTGCGTCTGTCGGATCACCGATCCCGTCAACAGCGAGGAGACGAGCACTCCGGCCAGCAACACGAGCGGCGTACGAACGGCGGCCAGCAACACGGCAAGAGGGTCGGACTGCGACATGCGCAGCGCGTACGCGGAGAGCAGCGCGCATGTCGCGAGCGTGCCGACTCCTGCCCAGATCAGTGATTCCAGTTCGATACCGAGCAGCTGCGCGCCCTTAGATTCGCCCGAGTGCAACGCGCCTGCATATTCGAGCCGGCGGCGGTGTACCGAAATCCCGCCTAGCAGCAGGCCGACCGCCAGTCCAAGATACGGCATCCAACGGGTCACACGGGTCAGATAGCCCTTCTGCGCGTCATAATGCGCATCGAACCCCTTGTTAAGAGCGGTCACACCGGGACGCATCTCCGATTTCGGGTTCTTCGTGGCGGTGGACAACAGCAGCTCGTCCATCTGGTCGCTTTGCGGCCACTGCTTTGCCCAGCATTCCTGGAACACGCCGCCGCTCGATGCCGCCGGTGCGATCATCGCATAGGCGAACCGCATGTCCCTGCCGTCATTCGGCCAATCGAACACGCCCGCCACGGTGACCGTGCCATGATTCGTCTGCATGCGGCTGCCTTTGACGAGACCGAAATCATGGGAGACGTCGGATGACACCCACACGCCGGACGAGTCCGGAACCTCCTGCGGGTCTTCGGCGGTGATGAGCCGTATCATGCCCGCGGTCACCTCATATGATGACAGTTCGATGCCATTCGTTGCCAGCGGCACGACCTGCGGGCCGGACCGCATCGCCCCGGAAATGAACGACGGGTCGCCATGGTCGGAGAGCCGGTCGCAGGCGAGTCCGTCGACATTGCCGCCGACCACGGTTTTCACGTCGGCGAATGCGCGGATGCGCACCGCGGCTTCGGTTTCCAACCTCATGACCGACATCGCCTCGTATCCTCCGAGCAGGGTGCCGGCGAACAGCACGGCGAGGAACATGGCGAGAGCATGCGCGGTGCCCGAGGCGATGTTGCGCAGCGTCTCCGAGATGATGGATCCCAGTCTCATGAGCGCACCTCCGATCCATTTTCGGCGATGTCAGTTGAGTCGGTGGGACCACCCCCACCCGCTTCGCGGGAGCCCCCGCCAGCGGGGGCGGAATCGGTAGGCTCAGCGGGTTCGTTTCCGCCAGCGGGGGCAAAACTGGAGTCCTCGTTATCGCCGGGGGCGTAGTCGGCCAGGTCGATGACGCGACCGCAGGCGTCGCGCGTGTCCGGGTCATGGGTGGCGACCAGCACGATCATGCCCTGTCCGGCCAGGTTCCCGAGCACGTGGCTCACCGAGTGCGCGGTGCGCGTATCCAATTGTGCAGTCGGCTCGTCCACGAGCAGCATGTCAGGTCTGGAGCATACTGCACGGGCCAGCATGAGCCGCTGCGCCTCGCCGCCCGACAGTTCGCTGAACCGCCGGTCGGCCGCATACTCCAAGTCGAACAGCCCCATGGCCTCCAACGCCTGCGGCTCCGCTTCGCGCCGGCGCAGCCCCTTGGCCAGCAGCGGGAACACGACATGGTCCAGAGCCGTTCGCCCGGGCACGCCGTACGGGTTCTGAAACACCCAGCCTACACGTTCCACGTTCTTGCGTTCCACCGTGCCATGGTACGGCTTCTCCCATCCGGCAAGAATCGACAGCAGCGTCGACTTGCCGCATCCGGATGGCCCGCATATCGCCACGGTCTGGCCGGGTATCGCTGTGAAATCCAGATGTTCGAACAACACGTCCGTTCCGGGGAACCTATGCGCCAAATCATGTACGCTCACCGATCGCTCCGGCTGCGGCGCGGCACCGACTCCGGCACCGGCGTATACATCTTCCCCCGTCATCATCGGCAGCTTTCGCCGGTCAAACCACTGCCTATCTCAACCGAGGTGATAGCCGCGGCATCGGCGCCTTGGGGCTCGACGAGACTCGCCCCGAGCTCGGATCCGACAATTGACACCTTGATGGTCCTGCCACCCGAGACGATGCACCCCTTGCTGCCGTTGACGCCGATCACCGACGCGGCCGGCACGCGCAGCGCCTGCACCGGATTCACAAGCTGCACGCTGGCTTCCAGACCTGTGGCGAGCATGTCGCTGGTGAGTGACTGGAATTCCTGTGTGGCGGCGACTTTGGCGCAGAACTCGGCGTCATCCACTTCGGTGGTGCCGGCTTTCAGCGTGGCGGTCTGCCCGATCAGGGTGACCGTCCGGTCGAGTTCCGACGGCTGCCCGTTCTGGATGGAGAATTTCGTGACACTGCCGGGCACCTTCCCAACGACGCTTCCCCCGGCCACGGTCGCCCCGACAGTGCCGGCCCATTCGTTGACCCGCACGCTCGCGGCAGGTATCCACAGCACGTCGGTCAGCGGCAATGAACCGTCCGACGTGTCGCCGGCGGCGCTCATGAGCTGCTTCACTCCTTGAGACGTGTTCCATGTATATGTGGTGGATTTCGCCGAGGCCGGCAGTCCGAGGCGTGCGAGTTCGTTGTTGAGTGCGAGCACGTCGTCGCCTTTGTCCCCGGTGGCGAGGTCGCGGTACATCGGCGTGGCTGTCGCCAGCGCCACCACCGAGACTCCGTTGACCTTCATCGCGGTCTTGCCAGAGGTCAATCCCTGCGATGACATGTCCTCCGTCACTGTGCCGGAGGCGTTGCCGACCAGTTCGCGCGTCTGAGAGACCGTGGGAATCATGGTAACCTGGGTGGCTCCCGTGTACTCCTGCACTCCGGCCGGCGCGCTCGTGATCTCCTTGGCGGAGCCGAGCAGTGCGGGTGCCCGGTCGGGCAGCCACAAAGCGCATGCCCCGACCGTCAGCGACACCGCGACCACCACGGCCAGCAGCAGCCATATCACAGATATACGTCCGCTATTGCGGGTCTTGGAGATGCTGCCATTGCCGACTGTTTTGCCGTTTTTGCCGCGATTACGCCGTTTTTTCATCCTCGACCGCCTTTGGTTCGATGATCCCGTTCACCCATCATATGATGCTATGAAGTCCATTCATAGCAGGCCCTCCCATCGAATCTACGGATGCCACGACATACCGAAGGCCCCTGGATGCCTTCCGATGACATATCAAGAAGCAGCAGATCCGGCTTGAGCTCATGCTCCTTGCATGATTTGATTGCTCTCAACCCCTCAGTCGTCGACCAGATAACATCGATTTGAGTTAGGCGATCAGCAAACAGCGAGACTACAGACTCCAAGGCGCGCTCGTCATTGTCGACGATGGCGACTCTGGCATCGGCGCAATAGCCGGTCAAATGATCCGGTTCGGAGTATGTGTTCATTCCCTCTATTGTTCACCGCACCACCAAAAGAGCCACGGCGGGCAACCGAAAAAAACGCCGCCGGCTACCGGAACGGAGGGCACCGCATCGTCGCAGCACACCGGTGGCATACCCGTTTCGGGTATGCCACCCAACCTGTTCCCGGGGAAACGGGGGCAGTTGCCGGCCTTACTCGCCGAGCTTGGCGAGCAGCAGGGCCTCCGCGAGGATGTTGTTCTTCAAGCCGGGCAGCGAGATCGACTCGTTGGGGCTGTGTGCGTTGGCCTTCGGATCCTCCGGGCCGGTGACGAGCACCTGCGCGGATGGGAAGATGCGCTGCAGCTCAGGGATGAACGGGATCGAGCCACCCTCGCCCTTGTTGATCGGCGCCACGCCGAACGCCTCCTCCATGGCCGCGAGTGCATCCTTGGTGGCGACCGCGTTCGGGTCCATCGCCCAGCCCATGCCGTTCTCCAACTTGGTGACCTTCACCTCGGCGCCGAACGGGGCGTGTGCCTGCAGGAACGCGGCAAGCGCGTCCTGCGCCTCCTGCGGGTGCTGGCTCGGCGCGGTGCGCAGGGACAGGCGGAACGTGGTCTCGGGGCTGACCACGTTGAATGAGCCCTCGACCGGATGCGCGTCGAAGCCGATCACGGTCACGCTCGGCTTGGTCCACAGCCTGGAAGCGAGCGAACCGGTGCCGGCGAGACGATAGGAGTCGACGATGCCGGCGTCCTCGCGCACGGTGGCCTCGTCAAGGTCGCGCTGCAGGCCACCGACCGGCTCCTGCGCGGCCACGCCCGGCACAGCAAGGTCGCCGTTGGCGTCGTACATCGAGGCGATGAGCATCGCGGCGAGCGTGTTCGCATCGAGGATGGGGCCGCCGTACTGGCCGGAGTGCACCGGATGGTGCAGCACCTTGACGTTCACGTCCACACAGGTGTTGCCGCGCAGCGACGTGGTCAGCGACGGAATATCGGCGGACCAGTTGCCCGAGTCGGCCACGACGATCACGTCGGACGCGAACTCGTCGCGATGATCCTCAATGAACGGGATGAAGCTCGGCGAGCCCATCTCCTCCTCGCCCTCGACGAACACCTTGATGTTGACCTTGAGATCGTCGCCGAGCGCCTTCAACGCGCCCGAGTGAATCGCTATGCCGCCGCCGTCATCCGCCGAGCCGCGGCCGTACAGGCGCGTGCCGACCTCGGTGGCGACGAACGGGTCAGTGTCCCATGCGGACGGATCCGGCACAGGCTGCACGTCGTGGTGCGCGTACAGCAGCACGGTGGGGGCCTGCGGGTCGACGATCTTCGAGCCGATGACCTCCCATGCACCGGGCGTGCCATCCGGGTTGCGCGATTGGACGACCTTCGCGTCGATGCCGACCTGGCGCAGCTCGTCCGCTACGAATTCGGCGGACCGCTTCATATGCTCGGCGGTGATGCCCTCGGCGGAAATCGACTTCAGCGCGACCTTACGGCCCAGCAGATCGACGACGCGGCCGAAATCGGCTTCGACCCGCGCGCGCAGCTCGTCGGAAAACACTGCGGTCATGATGCTCCTTACTGTTGCGTTCGTCATCATCCATCCCGCCGGCACGAACCGGCCGGCCTGGAACAGATGGTCATATCAGCTGCCATTGTAACCGGTTCGCCCGGCTTTCCAGCGTCGAGGCGTGGCCGTATTCTGACGGATTATGACATGGAACCCTTTCAAGAAGGACAAGGCCCAGGAGCCGGTCGAAGAGGAATCGCCCGCCAAGACCGTCGGGAAAGGCCGTCCGACCCCCAAGATGAAGCAGGCGCAGGCGCGTAACCTGCGTCCTCTGGTGCCGCCGGACCGCAAGGCCAGCGCCAAGGCCGCGAAGGAGCGGATCCGCAAGCGCGAGGACGAAGAGTACGAGGCGATGCGCACCGGCGACATCAACCACATGCCGAAGGCCGAACGGTTGCCGTGGCGCGTGTACATCCGCGACTACGTCGACGCGCGCCGCAACCTCGGCGAGTTCTTCATCCCGGTTGCGTTCGTCATGCTGCTCGGCTCGATTCTCGTCACCACCATCGCGCCGCAGCTGTCGGTCCCGATGATGATTCTGCTGTACGTGTACCTGATTGCCGTGATCATCGACGTGGCTGTCATGTGGCGCAAGCTGAAGAAGAAGCTCATCGAGAAGTATGGCGAGGCATCCGTTGCCAAGGGCTCGCGCTCCGCATCGTATGCCTGGAGCCGCGCGATTCAGGTGCGCCGCTGGCGTCTGCCCAAACCGCGCAGCCCCAAGCACGGCAACTGGCCGAAGTGACAGCCGCCCTGCTGCTTTCCTGACGGCGCTCCCGATAGTGGGAGCGCCGTTTTTTTGTATGCCCTAGGCTGCGTGAAACCACCCCAGTCTCGCTGCGCTCGACAGCCCCGCCGCCAGCGAGGGCAAGACAGCACCCACCTTGCTCGTTCTTGGCCTACGAACAGCCCTGTTATTTGCTCCACAGCCCAGCTCGCCGGCGGGGGGGGCGATTTGGCGTAAGGTATTACGATGGGGATGGTTTTGGTACGAGCACAAAGGAGTCGAACATGAGTGAAGCTTTTGACATCGCGATAATCGGCGGTGGACCCGGCGGATATTCCACAGCATTGCGGGCGGCCGAGCTCGGCAAACGCGTGGCCATGGTCGAACGCGACGCAACGCTCGGCGGAACCTGCCTCAACCGCGGGTGCATCCCGTCGAAGGCGCTGATCAGCGCCACCCACGCAATCGACTCCATCCGGCACGCCGGCGAACTGGGCATCTCCGCCACCATCAACGGCATCGACTACGGGACGCTGCACGATTACAAGAAGCGCATCGTCGACACGATGACGCAAGGGCTGGCAGGTCTGCTCGCCCATCGGGGCGTCACCGTGTTCCGGGGCGTCGCCTCGATCACCGGCGCGGCACGTCCCATCACCGTGCACATCGCCGCACCTGCTGACGGGCAGGGCGTGCAACGGTCCGTGCGCTCGGACGTGCCGGAAGACATCGGCCCGTCCTACGACATCACCGCTCAGGATGTGGTGCTCGCCATGGGATCCGCCCCGCGGCAGCTGCCCGACGAGCCGTTCCGTGGCGCGATCATCGATTCGACGCGGGCGATGTCGATGGCGATGCCGCACAACGCGGTCATCATCGGCGCGGGCGCGATCGCCGCCGAATTCGCCTCCATGTGGAACGCCGCCGGATGCAAGGTCACGATGCTTATCCGCAAGGATCGTGTGCTCTCTGGATGGGATCGCCGCGCCGGCGTGACCCTGACGCGTGAGCTCAAACGACACGGCATCGACGTCATCGACCGCTCGACGGTGACCCACATCGACACCGGCGTCAACATGGGAGCCCTCGTGCACTACACCAGCGCCAAGGACGGCGGCTCCACCGAGCACATCGCCGAAGGCGAATTCGTGCTCGTCGCGATCGGGCGAGATCCGTTGACCTCCGACGGTTGGATACGTGACGCCGGCGTGACCGTCGACGACCATGGATTCATCACGACCGACGGATACGGCCGCACGCCGGTCGCAGGCATATGGGCCGTCGGCGACATCACCGAAGGGCACGCGCTCGCTCACCGCGCGTTCGAGCAGGGCATCATCGCCGCGGAATCCATCGCCGGACTCGATCCAAAGCCGCTCGATGAGGACACCATCCCGCAGATCGTGTTCTCGAACCCCGAGGCCGCCAGCGTCGGACTGACCGCGACCGACGCGAAACAGCGCGACGACCTCTCCGATATCAAGGAGACCGTGTACCCGATGATGTCCAACGCCCGCATGATGATGAGCGACTCCGGCGGATCTCTGTCGCTCGTCAGCGGCATCCGCGCGCAACAGCCCGGCGTCAGGGTCGTGCTCGGCGTGCACATGGTCGCGCCCGTCGCATCCGACATCATCGCGGAAGCGGAACAGCTCGTCGGCAACCACACCCCGCTTTCCGACGCCGCGCGTCTCATCCATCCCCATCCCACCTTCAGCGAGACGCTGGGCGAGACGCTGCTCAAAGCCGACGACCGGCCGCTGCACACCCGATAAAGACACCACGAAACGAGCGACGCGGCGGCTCATGGTCGGCAGAAGGGCACATCTGCTGGTAAACTTGTCGCTCAGTGTGTTCACCCTAGACCAAGCGAGGAAGTTGATGGCAGGCAAGGACGAGAAGACCAAGCAGACGAAGCCCAAGAAGCAGGGCACGATCAAACAGATCATAACGATCTTCAAGTACACGCACAAGGAAGACAAGATGCTTCCGGCGCTGATCGCCGGCGCGTTCCTCGTGCCCGTGATCGTGTTCGTCATCCTCGGCATCATATTCCGTTGGACGGTGCTGACGTGGGTGTTCCTCATGCTCATCGCCATCATGCTCGGCATGCTGCTGTCGACCATCGTGCTCACCCGCCGCGCCGACATGGTCGGATACAAGCAGCTCGACGGCAAGACCGGCGCGGCCATCAGCGTGCTGCGCAACATCAACAAGGCCGGCTTCAACTTCCCCGAGCAGCCAGTGTGGGTGGATCCGCGCACCAAGGACGCCATTTGGCGCGGCACCGGATACAACGGCATCTACCTGCTCGGTGAAGGCGATTACGATCGCGTCAAGCGCGCGATGGACCGCCAGGAGCAGTCCATCAAGAGCGTCACCGCCGGCTCGCAGATCCCCGTGTACCGTGTGATGGTCGGCAACGGCCAGGGTCAGGTGCCGCTGAAGAAGCTGCGTAGCAACATCATCCGCCGCAAGGCGTACCGCCCGACGCACCACAAGAACGCTCTCCTGGCGAAGATCCACCCGCGCGAGCGTTTCATCCTCACCAAGGCCGAGCTGGAGAAACTGAACGCCCGTCTGCGCACATTGCAGACCAAGAACGGCATGGGCATCCCCAAGGGCATCGATCCCACGCGCATGCAGCACGTCAGCCGCCGCGCGATGCGAGGCCGCTGATCTTCGGCGGGCAACCTCACGCCGAACCGGCATCATTCATACATCGGGAAAGCCCCCGCGGGACATCGCCGCGGGGGCTTTCCCATATCCGGCCGGGTCCCGACCGACAACCGTCAGACCGTCCACTACTTGAAACGCGACACTGAGACGCGACGAATTTCATAAATCCCAAAACATTGGAAAACCGCGGATTACACCGCCTGTTGCCCATCTCGAAACATAATCGTAACCCAATTGACGAGCGCGTGAAACTCACATTTCTAGACTTGTCGATTGTAAGTTCTCAAACAAGTTCTCAAGAACAAAGGAGCGATTGTGGCAGAGAATAAGATTTTCGCCCACACGCCTGAAGAGGTCGAAGCACTGATCAACAAGGAAGGCATCGAGTACGTCTCCGTGCGTTTCACCGATCTGATCGGCGTTCAGCAGCACTTCACCGTCCCGGCCAGCGAATTCATTGACAACGCCTTCACCGACGGCATGCCGTTCGATGGTTCGTCCGTGCAGGGTTTCCAGGCCATCAACGAGTCCGACATGAAGCTGATCCCGGATGTCACGACCGCCTTCGTCGACCCGTTCCGCAAGCACAAGACCCTCGACGTGGCCTTCTCCATCGTCGACCCGCTGACCGACGAGCCGTACTCCCGCGACCCGCGCCAGGTCGCCGGCAAGGCCGAAGCCTACCTGAAGTCCACCGGCATCGCAGACACCGCTTCTTTCGCTCCCGAAGCCGAGTTCTTCATCTTCGACAAGGTGCGCTACGAGAACTCCATGCAGCGCTCCTTCTACGAGGTCGACACCATTGAGGCTCCGTGGAACTCCGGCGTCGACACCGAAGAGGACGGCACCCCGAACATCGGCTTCAAGAACCGCATCAAGAAGGGGTACTTCCCGGTTCCGCCGTGCGACCACTACCAGGACCTGCGCGACGACATGGTCGCCAACCTGCAGAAGGTCGGCCTGCAGCTGGAGCGCTCCCACCACGAGGTGGCCGGCGCCGGTCAGCAGGAGATCAACTACCGCTTCAACACCCTGCAGCACGCTGGCGACGACCTGATGAAGTACAAGTACGTCGTCCACGAGACCGCAGCGCTCGCCGGCAAGGCCGTGACCTTCATGCCCAAGCCGATCGCAGGCGACAACGGCACCGGCATGCACTGCCACCAGTCCCTGTGGAAGGACGGCAAGCCACTGTTCTACGACGAGCAGGGCTACGGCGGCCTGTCCAACATCGCCCGCTGGTACATCGGCGGTCTGATCAAGCACTCCTCCGCAGTGGTCGCGTTCACGAACCCGTCGCTGAACTCTTACCACCGTCTGGTGCCGGGCTTCGAAGCTCCGGTTTCGCTGGTCTACTCCGCCCGTAACCGTTCCGCCGCCATCCGTATCCCGCTGGCCGGAACCTCCCCCGCTTCCAAGCGCATCGAGTTCCGTGCACCGGATCCGTCCTGCAACCCGTTCCTCGCCTTCTCCGCCCAGATGATGGCAGGCCTCGACGGTATCCTGAACCACATCGAGCCCCCGGAGCCGGTCGACAAGGATCTCTACGAGCTGCCGCCCGAAGAGCACGCCAACATCAAGCAGGTGCCGGGCTCCCTCGACGCGGCTCTGAACGCCCTGGAAGAGGACCACGACTTCCTGACCGCCGGCGACGTGTTCACCGACGATCTGATCGAGACCTGGCTTGACCTCAAGCGCGGCGAAATCGACCAGGCTCGCCTGGCTCCGACCCCGCTGGAGTACGAGCTGTACTTCCACATCTGATAGGCGAAGCCCCTGAGCCCTACTGCCGACTGGTTTTTTACTCTGCCAGCATAGCTCAGGTCTAGTTATGGTCTAGTTGTGTTTCAAAAAACGGCCCCCGCGTGATTCGTTTTGAACCACGCGGGGGCCGTTTCGTCATCGCGGCCGTTCCGGCAACGCGGACAGCCAATCGTCCAGACCACGCCGTCGGATGCGCTTGGTCGACGAATGGACGTAGCAGGCGATGAGCTTGCCTTGGCGTATGGCCAGTCGGATGACCTTCTCGTCCAGCCCGGTCAGGGCGGCCGCCTCCGGCACTCCCGGTAGCGGGCGGTGCTCGATGGGCACGTAGGGCTTCTCCTTGGGGTCGGCGACGTCATTTTCGGATGCGGATATTCTCTTCGGTTTCGTCATAGCAGCGGCTATGCGTCGCGAGGATTCAACGGCGTTGCGGAGCCGGCGCACCCGGCTGGCTTGCCGCGACGTTCGGATGCCCGGCGCTAGGTGATGGCCGTTCACCACGATGTTCTGGCCGGCCAGGGTGCGGGTTCGGCGTGCGTGTACGCCGACCTGACCCGCCTGTACGCGTATCTGACCGGACTGTACGGCGCGAAGGCTGCCGTCATGGGCGAAGGGCTGGGCCGCGTCCTGGCCGCCGTCACCGACGGACTTGAAGACATGCTGTGAGGAGACTACGATGCTTCACGCCACACTCGACGAAACGGAGGGGCGCGGTGAAGAATCTGAATTGGCTTAGGGAGCGTCTTATCGACAAGCTTGGCTCGGCCGAAAGCGTATCGGGCTCCAGTGAAGGCTCTGGTTATTGGCGTGGTCGCGCCGACGTGCTTCGGGAGTCTCTGCTCATCGTGGACAGTATGCGCGACGGACAGGTCGACCGTCGCGCCGTCTGGCGCAAGAGTGTCGAACGGTTCGGACGGGACAAGCAGTCCATCGTGTGCATGGAGGAATGCGCCGAACTCATTCAGGCCGTCAGCAAACGATTGCGCGGCAGGCCCGATCCGGAGCATAATCTGGCCGAGGAGATGGCCGACGTGACCATCTGCCTGAAACTGCTGCAAATCATGTACGACATCACCGACGATGAGCTGGACGAATGGGTGGAACGAAAAACCATGAGACAGAAACAACGAATGGAGCAATGATGTTCGAAAAACCGGTTGAGGGCATCGTGAAGGTTGTGGGGGAACGCATGGTGATGGATGACGATTCGGATTTGGGTCCCGTTCTGGAGTCATCCCGTGGAATGGACGGTTCGGCCGGTGGGTGCCGGCGCGGGAGGAGGCGTGATTCCGACGAGCCCAATGAGCTCGGCGTGTTCTCGATGTTCGCCACGACCGTTCCCGAACGCGGGGATGGGGAGCGTCCGGCGACGGTGCGTGGCATGGTGTGGCGGACGGTTCTGCTGTTCGCTTGGTATGTCGGCGTGTATGTGGCGAACATATGGTATTACCTTGCTGGTCATGGCGAGTACGAGCGTGCGAGTCTGGCCATACTGTCGTGGTTCGGGGTTCGTTGGCACGACACTTGGTTGGGGGATTGGGGAGGTCCCATCGTCTGGATCGTGGTCCTCATGTTCAGCTCCTGCGCCCCTCTGCATGTATCCACTCTTCTGATTGTCAATGGGTTCACGGGCCGTAGGTGCCGTCCGTTCTGTCTGCTGGCGGCGTTGCTCATGCCGGTGGGTGTGGCGGGCATGCTCACCGAACCGGTGTTGAAGCACGCCGATTGGGGAGAGGACTTCCCTGACATGTACCCGAATATCATTCCAGGTCTGCTCACGTCGATGGTATGTGCCGCTTTGGTCGCAGGTCTTGCGTTTTGGAGCATCCTGCGCAAACGTGCGGGCGACGAGGCGAAGGGCCGTCTGGCACGTCGTCTGGCGGTGTTCTCTCCGGGTGTGCCATTGTTGGGTATGCTTGCCTTTGAGGGTTTATCGGGGCTTGGGAAGGCCGCCGCAGCATTCGGCATGATGCTGCTGCTCGCCGCGGTCGTCATCCCGAACGAACTGGATGGCGCACGATGGGCGATTGAGCATGATCGCGGCGCGTATTGGCTGTGGCCCGCGGCAATTGCCGTGGTTGGTGAGTTTGGTTTGTGTGTATTCGGCATGGTCGCGATTATCTACAACCTGCAATGACGCAATTGGTGCGTGGGCGAAACGATACGAGCCTACGACACGGCAGTCACGACGACATGCGCTCGGGGACGCATAGCCCCTTATGGAACCCACGCGGGGTTTTTAGACATACGCCCCGGAGCCGGCAACGCGAAGAATGGCGAGGGCGAGCGTCTGGGTGTGGCCATACGCGGAGACGACGTGCGTTTTGCCCGTCAGCATGATCGGTTGCAGTTCGCCGGCGGAGTCGACGAATGTGAGTGTGTAGCGCATATCGGTTTTTTCCATGATCCAGTGCTATGCGCCCCGGCCGCAGGTCTAGTTATCCTAACCGGTAATAGCCGCACATGGCTGGCGATAGCAGTTTTACAGGTCATGTAAAAACCCTTGGAAACGGCGAAATGAAGCCGTTTATGGCGGTATTCCAACGTTTTGCGCCGACATCGCGCTAAGGGCTGCTCCTACTTCCACATCTGATAGATGCTTTTTCATTATCTCTTCCTCTCTCCTCCCCTCCTCATCTTTTTCTCCCTCCTTCTCTTTCCTCCTCCCCCGATGTATCAGCGAATCATTCTCATTAAGAAAGGTGCGAGGATTGCGCACAGATACGCACAATCGCACATTTCTCATATCGGCGGAATAACGCCGTTCCCATCAATTTCATGTTCGTTTGCCCGCAGAACCGACTCGCACCTTCCTTAATGAGAACCGTTCGCTGATACATGGAATGTGGATAACACGCCGAAGACATGCCAAAAATGCCTAGCCTTCGACCACATACCCCGAAATCGCTTGCCATCGGCACATTCCATTCCATACCGTTGCCCCATGGGATTCATGAACACGGATATAGTCAACGGGCGGCGGAACGAACGCAAACGCTGCAATGAAGCCGCCATGCGCACCAAGAGACCGCTCAGGGTCGGATATATCAACGCCATACGATACTGGGGAGCTCCCGTGCCGAAAACCGATCTGGCGTCGAATCGCGTCCATGTCAGCGTGCCTCGCGCACAGGATCGCAATCACATCGCCGGAGTCACATTCCATGTGTTCTCCGGAAAGGAGGAATACTGCAAATACGAATATGAACGGTTCTGGATGGCCTCCCCCGCCATGGCATGGGCGCAGATGGCAACCTACTGCGACACGGAAGCCCTGGCGACGATAGCCTCGGCGTTTGCCAGCCGCGAGGAACGCAGGAAGAAGGCCAGGAAAGACGACTTCGCCGCATATCTCGACGCGAGCCCCCGTTTCGCGGGGAAGAGAAAATGCGAGGAGGCGCTCCCGTACATCGTCGAGGACACGGATTCACCACCCGAAACACCTCTTTTCGGCATTCTCTTGGATTCGGGGCTCGGCAGGCCGTATGCGAATTACCGAGTGAGGCTTAGGCACGGAACCAGACTGATCGATATGGCCTACCCCGACTGCAAGGTGGGATTCGAATATCAGGGCGCATATCATGCGAGCCCCGAGCAGATGCGCAAGGACGCCGCGCGGTTCAACGAGCTGCAGCACAATGGCTGGACCATCATCATGGTCACCGCGGATGACCTGCGGACGGAGGAATCAAGGCGGGCCTTCATCGAGATGGTGCGGGACATCGTCAACCGGCAGCGTTATTTGCACTACTGGCTCGCAGCGAACGGTTCTCAATAAGAAAGGTGCGAGTCCGACTGCCGGCCAAACGCACACGAAATATGCAGAAACGGCTCTATTCCGCCACTCCCAGGAATGTGCGACTGTGCGTATTTGTGCGCAATCCTCGCACCTTTCTTATTGAGAATCATTCGCTGCGAAGAAGACCCTCGGCAAGCTCCCGGAACGTGCGCCCCAGGGCATCCGAGCGCAGTGCGCCGTCCTCGTTCAGAACCGCCGGACGGCCGGACTCGCCCACCTCGCGCAAATCGGGGTCGAGCGGCAGCTGGGCGAGTAGAGGCACGTCATAGCCAAGCGTCTCGGTCAGTTGATCGGACACACGCCGACCGCCGCCCGCGCCGAAGATCTCCAGTCGCTCGCCCTTATGCTCATACCAGCTCATGTTCTCGACCACGCCGCGTACTTTCATCGGCACCTGCAATGCGACCAGACCGGAGCGCACCGCCACATCCGAAGCCGACGGCTGCGGAGTGGTGACGACGACGAGTTCCGCGGTCGGCAACGCCTGAGCCACTGAAATCGCCATGTCGCCGGTGCCCGGGGCAAGGTCGAGCAGCAGCACGTCCGGATCCCCCCACCACACGTCCGACAGGAACTGTTCCAGCGAACGCTGCAGACGAGGCCCGCGCCACAGAATCGCACGGTCGGCACCGGCGAACATGCCAATCGAAATCAGCTTGACACCCCATGCAGTCACCGGCATCAGCATGCCGTTGAGGTTCGTCGGCTGCGTGTGCACGCCGAACAGCTTCGGCAGCGAAAAACCGTAGATGTCCGCGTCGATGGCCGCGGTGTCGTACCCGAGCGCCGCGAAGGTCGCCGCCAGATTGGCGCTCACCGATGATTTGCCGACGCCGCCCTTGCCGGAGGCGATCGCGAAGATGCGCGTCTTGACGCCCGGTCTGTTGAACGGATTCTGCTTGCGCTCCGCCTTGAGACCCGCCACCAGGTCGGCGAGCTTGTCATGGCTCATGGATGAGACCTCGATGTGCGGGGTGAGCTTCGCGTCGGGATATGAGACGATTGCGCCGTTGATCTGATTGGTGATGGTCTGCGACAGCGGACAGCCCTCGACCGTAAGTTCCACATGCACGGTCACGTCATATGACGGCACGTCGCCCTGGGAGGTAACGCCCACCGCGTTGATTGCGGCAATCATCCCCAGATCGGTGATGGAGCGGCCGAGCTCCGGGTCGATGACTTTGTTGAGCCGTTCGTAGATCTGCGCCTCGATGTGGCGTGCGTCTGTCATGTATCCTATCCTCCTTATTGCCGCGTACCAGACTAGCGTGTGAATCGACGGCGTGCCAGAGGCGGCGTGAAATCCACCCTGTGAAATGGGCCGCAAAGCGCGGGGCGAGTCAGCTC
>ERZ1673748.392-NODE-392-length-64913-cov-13.006707_pt1 | contig 64913 bp, 60 predicted proteins | sample MGYA00580196_ERZ1673748 | MGnify/ENA primary metagenome ERZ1673748 (study PRJEB41218, sample SAMN15661796) | gut metagenome | host: Homo sapiens | place: Canada: London | collected 2015-08-20/2019-03-30 | study: EMG produced TPA metagenomics assembly of...
CAAAATTCTTGTTTCGGATGGTCTTTTCAAAGATTGCCATAATGGTTCCTCCGTTATGCCAACGAAATTCGGTTCCTTTATCTGGAACACGAGCGAAGCTGCCGAAAAATTGCAGAGAAGCTCCTCTCAATAACCGAACGCCAGTGCGCCGCCATCCACGGCAAAATCCTGTCCGGTGATGTAAGCCGCGCCATCGCCCACCAGGAACTCAGCCATCTTACCCAAGTCGCGGGTGTCACCGTAGGCGTGCAGCGGCATCCGGTTCAGAATTTTCTGCTCCCGGGCTGCGTCCACTACCTGCTCGTTCATTTTGCTGCGGAACCACCCCGGCGCAATGCTGTTGACGGTGATGTTGTCCTGCGCCCACTCCACGGCCAGAGCGCGGGTCATCGCCAGCACAGCGCCCTTGCTGGCACAGTACGGCACCACCTCGCTGAAGCCCAGATGGGCGCTCATGCTGGTGATGTTGATGATGCGGCCCTTGTCCGCACTTTTCTTCAGATAGGGGTAGCAAATCACACTCATCTGGAACAGATATTTGACATTCACATTCATGATATTGTCAAACTGCTCCATGGGAAAGTCCTCGGCCCGGCATTTATAGCTGACGCCTGCGTTGTTTACCAGAAAATCCAGACAGCCGTTATGCTTTGCGGCCAGCTCCGTCACCAGTGTTTTCATAGCTTCTGCATTGCCGATGTCCCCCTGCAGATGGACAACGCCCGGTGCACTTTCGCCTACACCCTCTTTGGGCTTGCCGGTGCGGCTGATGACATAAACTGTCGCGCCGGCCTGAGCCAGCACATTTGCGATCTGGAAACCGATCCCGCTGCTGCCGCCGGTGACGATACCGGTCTTTCCCTTCAAACCTGCCATAAAAAGCACCTCTTATCTTTTATCTGCGACCTGAAAGCTGTCAGCTTCAGTATATCATACCTTTGCAGGATGCGAAAGCTCTTATGTACGCCGCCCGCAGGCGGCAAAAATCAGTTCATTGGAAATTCCAGTCCTGCAAACTCGGCATCCGTCAGCCGTTTCAGCTTTTCAATGACCTGCTCTGACAGTTCCCGCAAAGCAGTTTCATCCGGCATCAGGTAGCACTGCACCAGCCGCAGTTCCCGCACCAGCCCCTGCCGGGTGCCGGTATTGTAGAGCATCATCAGCATCAGCTCATCATGGTTAAATTGCATGGTCATTCCTCCCCTTCCGGCACTTTGTGGGATTGCATTCCGGCATATCGCATTTCGCCTTGAGTTGGCTCAGCACCGAAGATTGTTCCTGCTTACTTGCGCTCTGCAATGTCGCTCATCTTGTTGAAGAAGCCGGAAACGGCACGCTCCATGCTGTCGATTTTGCGGCTCATGTTCTCAATGGTCTTTGCGGTCTTGAAATCAATCATGGTATTCATAGTCGTTGTCCTCCAAAATTTTGCAAAAAAGAAAAGACCTCATGGGTCTTCCGGTTCCGATTTTTCAGCGTTCGTTCTGACGCTGTTGTCTGCGCAGCCCAGTGCATCCATCACTTCCTGCACAGGAAAAATGATATACACCCTTCCCTGCTCATCCAGCCATCCGTTTTTCACCGACAGCCCCATGCGGTCCAACAGGATGCCGTACAGCGTTTTGGCATCGGTGGACAGGTCCTTGAATTTTATGTCCCGGAATAAAATTTTGGGCACCCGGAAATACGAGAACATCTCGCCCGACTGCCCATAGAAATAGTCAAACATCCTGACTTCCTCGCTTGTTCTGCCTTGTCACATCCTTGACACCTCCGTTCGTAGTATGATGAAATATGTATGACTATCGTTATTTTTCTTTACAAAGATGCCTTGTCATGCTGCACCAGCCGCATCTACGGCCACCAGACAACAGGAAAGGAGTATCTCATGGCCAGAACTGCCGACACCATTGCAATTTATTCCCGCAAGTCCCGCTACACCGGCAAGGGCGAGAGCATCGGAAACCAGATCGACCTCTGCCGCGAATATATCCGCACCCACTATGGCGATGCCGCCGCGGAACATGCCGTTGTCTTTGAGGACGAGGGCTTTTCCCTGCCGAAAAGATGCCGAAACGCAAAAAGCCCCCGGAGAGCCTTTGGGTAGCACTGCTCCCCTGTCATATACTCATCCTGCCACAGACTACCTTTTTCTACAAGCAGAAAACGATTCTGAACCCTCTTTCCCCGTTCATATTGTATGGGAGAACGGTTTTGGAGGTGTTCCGTATGCTGTTGACCCTGCTGCAATTTTTTGCATCCAAATTCCTCGTGCTGGCGCTCCATCTGGAAGCGGGCAGTTTCCCCCGCCCGCTCAGCCCACAGGAGGAGATCCGGACCTTCGCCGCCCTGCGGGCCGGTGATTCATCCGCCCGGGAAAAGCTCATCCGCCACAATCTGCGCTTAGTGGCGCACATCGCAAAGAAATACTATGCTCTCCCCTCTGAGCAGGACGATTTGATTTCCATCGGCACCATTGGCCTGATGAAAGCCGTGGACACCTTCGACTCCACCCGCCGGGCGCGCTTCTCCACTTATGCCAGCCGGTGCATCGAAAACGAGCTCCGGATGCACTTCCGGCGGGAACGGAAGAACGCCCCCACCCTCTCGCTTCAGGAGACTCTTGATGCCGGAAAGGAAGACTCTGCCCTCACCCTCGCCGATGTGCTGCAGGACGGCTTCTGCATGGAGGACAGCTGCGAAAAACAGGACGATGCCCAGCGCCTGCGCCGCCTCATCGAGGGCCTGCCTGCCCGGGAGCGGAAACTCATATTATTAAGGTACGGTCTGGCGGGCCAGCCGCCGCTGACCCAGCTGGAAACGGCAAAGCTGCTCCAAATAAGCCGGAGTTACGTTTCCCGGCTTGAAACACACGCACTGGAGCTTTTGCGGGCCGGATGGGAGCAGTCTTAGCTTCCTCTTGCATTCCTCACCGAACTGTGGTACAATACTAAGGCACACGAATCGTGTGCCTTGTCGGACAGCGCCTGCTGCGTGGTTCGGCATACGGATGCGGGTCCTGTACGATGGAGCCGCAGTGAACCAGGTCAGGTGGGGAACCAAGCAGCCTTAAGCGGCGCGCCCCGTGCGTTTCAGTCAGCCTGCATCCGTATGCCGAGTTACGCAAGGCGGGGGTCAAACCCCGTCAGCGCTGTCCGATTTTTTATTACTGACGGGAGGGAAGCACCGATGTATCGCGCATTATACCGCAAATGGAGACCCCAGCGGTTTGAGGATGTCGTCGCACAGCGCGGCATCGTCACGGCGCTGCGCAATCAGGTGGCGTCGGGCCGCGTAGGCCACGCCTACCTGTTTACCGGCGTGCGCGGCACGGGCAAGACCACCTGCGCGAAGATCTTCGCCAAGGCGGTCAACTGCCTCCACCCCCATAACGGCGACCCCTGCGGCGAGTGCGAGATCTGCAGGGGCATCGACAACGGCAGCATCCTCGACGTGGTGGAGATGGACGCCGCGTCCAACAACGGTGTGGACGACATCCGCGACCTGCGTGATGAGACAGCCTACACCCCCAGTGCCTGTCATTATAAGGTATACATCATCGACGAGGTACACATGCTGTCCACAGCGGCCTTCAACGCGCTGCTGAAAACGCTGGAAGAGCCGCCCGCCCACGTCATCTTCATCCTCGCCACGACCGAGATCCAGAAAGTCCCGGCCACCATCCTCTCCCGCTGCCAGCGGTACGATTTCACCCGCATCGGGCCGGAAGACATCGCCCAGCGGGTCGAGTATATCGCCGGCCAAGAGGGCTTAGAGTTGACGACCGATGGCGCAGAGCTGATCTCCCGTCTGGCCGACGGTGCCATGCGTGACGCCCTCTCGATCCTCGACACCTGCGCCGGCGTGACCGCAAAAATCGATGCTGATGTTGTCCGCCGGATGGCAGGCGTTACCGACCGGAGCTACCTGTTCCATATTTCGGATGCTCTGGAAGCGCAGGACGGCGCAGCGGCGCTGGCTCAGCTGGCCGCACTGCGGCAGCAGTCGGTGGATGTGAAGCGTCTGACAGAAGAGCTCATCGCCCACTACCGCGCCCTGATGCTGGCGGCTCTGCCCGGCGGGCAGAGCCTGCTGTCCGGTGTTTCCCCCGAAGAGGAACAGCAGTACCTCGAAAAAGGCCCTCAGCTGGGCCAGCGGGAGGCCATCCGGGCCATCCGTACGCTGGGCAACGCCCTTGAGCATATGACCCGGGGCAGTGACCAGCGCATCGAGCTGGAACTGGCCCTCTTCACCCTCTCGGAGCCGCCGCAGGCCGCAGCTGTCCCCGTGGCGGCAATGCCTGTGCAGACTGTCGCTCCTGCCGCCCCGGCCGTCCGGCCCTTTGTTTCGGCACCGATCCAGTCTGCGCCGCAGCCTTTCATGAGTACACCTGCTGCACCCGTGGAACCTATGGCCGCACCGGCAGTGGAAAAGGAGCCTACTCCCGCGCCCGCTGCAGAGCCGAAGGCCGCTGTCCTGGATATTCCAGAGTCCCCCGCGCCCGCAGACGAAGAGCTTCCACCACCGCCCGACGAGCCGCCGGTGGCAGAGTCGGCCCCCTTGCCCTGGGATGAGCCGACTGCGCCTGTATCGCCCGTACCGGAAGAGAAACCGGTGGAGCCCGCTGCCCCGGTCTCACCGGCAGCACCTGCCCCGGAGTACACTGCCGACCCGGCTCTCAGCCGCCCCCGCAAGGTGGCCGCAGAGGGTATCAATCCCTTCGAGCAGTGGAGCGAGGTCGTCAAGCTCTTACAGGAGAAGGACCCGATGCTTCACAGCTATCTGCGCAAATCGAAGGCGTACTTCGACGGCACACGGGTGCTCATCGACGGCGGCAAGACCTTCCGGGACTTCATCCGTGTCAACAAGGACAGCCAGCGTCTCATCAAAAAGCTCATCGCGCAGGTGTCAGGCGTCGCGGTGCCGATCGGCCCCTACGAGCCCCGCACCGCCGCAAAGCACACCTCCAACGCCGAACAGTCGCTCCATGCGCTGGAAAAGCTGGGTCTGGACGTGAGCATTGAGGACAGCGCGAAGAAAAAAAGATAAACAATAACTTTTAAGGAGAACCAATTATGAAAGCAAGAATGCCCGCAGGCTTTGGCCGCCCCGATATGAACGCCCTGATGCGTCAGGCTCAGAAGATGCAGGATGACATGAAGGCCAAGCAGGCCGAGCTGGAAGCCGCCGAGTACACCGGCAGCGCCTCCGGCGAGATGGTCACTGTCCGCATGAACGGCAAGCACGAGATCCTTGGCATCACCATCAAGCCCGAGGCCGTTGACCCCGACGACATCGAGATGCTGGAAGACCTGGTGGCCGCTGCCGTCAACGCCACCGTCAAGCAGGTGGACGAGACTGCCGAGGCCGAGATGGGCAAGCTGACCGGCGGCCTGAACATCCCCGGCCTCTAAGCGGGAGGGATACGCATGGGTTACACCGCAGCGCCGCTGGAAAAGCTTATTGAGCAGTTCAGCCAGTTCCCGGGCATCGGCCGCAAGGGCGCGACCCGGATGGCCTATCAGGTGCTGAGTATGTCGGACGCGGACGCCGCGGCACTGGCCGAGGCCATCCAGAACGCCCACACCCGGCTCCACCGCTGCCGCGTCTGCCAGAACTACACCGAGGTCGAGCTCTGCCCCATCTGTTCCAGCGCCAAGCGGGACCGCTCCACCATCTGCGTGGTCGAGACGCCCCGCGATGTGCAGGCCTTTGAGCGCACCCGGGAGTACCACGGCCTGTATCATGTCCTCCACGGCCTCATCAGCCCCATGGATGGCATCGGTGCCGAACAGCTCTCGGTGAAGGAGCTGTTGGCCCGGCTGGGCAGCGGCGAGGTGAAAGAGGTCATCATGGCCATGAACCCCACCGTCGAGGGCGAGGCCACGGCCATGTATCTGGCAAAGCTCATCAAGCCCCTGGGCATCAAGACCACCCGTCTGGCCTACGGCCTGCCCGTGGGCGGCAGCCTCGAGTACACCGATGAGACGACGCTTTACCGCGCGCTCTCCGGCCGCGACGAGCTGTAAAGAGCAGATTTTATAGAACCTTAACGATTCTTTCAAAAATCGCTCTTGAAAATCCAGCAAAATGTGATATAATGACAAGACAAAGAAGCTGCTTTTATAGGCAGGGTGCGCCGAACGACGAGAATTTTTGCCCGTATACAAGGCGGTTTCCCGCAGCAATCCTTGGTGGATTGCAAGGGGAAACAACGCAGGATGCGAGCAAAAAGGCCGTTCGGACGATGTGCAATGCTTATGAAAACGGCTTCTAGAGTAAAGGAAAGGAGGCGCGCTTCATGGCACCTGCCAAGGAACGTCCGGCGACAAAGACCATCGCCACAAACCGCGAGGCGCGTCACGAGTATTTCGTGCTCGAAGCGCTGGAAACGGGCGTCGAGCTGAAAGGCACCGAGGTCAAGAGCCTGCGTGCCGGCGGCGTCAACCTGAAGGACAGCTGGGTCGATATTGAGGACGGCGAGCTTCTGGTCAAGGGAATGCACATCACCCCCTACGACCACGGCAACATCTTCAATCAGGACCCTCTGCGGGTGCGGCGTCTGCTGGCCCACAAGACCGAGATCCGGCGCCTGCACCAGCAGTGCAAGCTGCAGGGCTATACTCTCGTTCCCCTTTCTCTCTACTTCAAGCATGGCCGCGTCAAGATGGAAGTCGGCCTGTGCAAGGGCAAAAAGCTCTACGACAAGCGTGCCGACGCCGCCAAGCGCGACGCCAAGCGCTCTATCGACCGGGCTGTGAAGTCCAACGGCAAATTCTACTAAATCTCTTTCAGGCAGCATTCCTGCCCTGAGAATACCAAGCTTTCTGCGCATGGCAACATGCGCTTTATGGGGGCGTAAAGGTTTCGACGGGGGGAGCGAGGCCTGGGCAGCGGGTAGCAGTGGGGGAACTGCTCTAAACTCCTCCAAAAAATTAACTGACAACAATAATTATCAGTTGCTCGCAGCCTGAGTGCTGCGCGTTCCGCCCACTCTTGTGTCGTGTGGGGCCGGGGCGTCCTTTAGACACAGCACCTGAACGGACCTAAGCTTTGCGGACCGGCAGGAACTCATGAAGCTACCAATGCGTTAGCCTGGCGACCGGCGTGACGCGGAGGGAATGTTGTTGATCGCCTGCACCCGGAGACACCTACGCTGAACTCTTTTCGGACATGGGTTCGACTCCCATCGCCTCCACCACCTGAAAGGGCGAGGGTATTTGGTACTGTTATTTTCGGACAGTATCGGATACTCTCGCCTTTATTTTTGTTGCTGATATGATTCTTCAAATTGATTTGGGGTTTGCTGTTTAAGACATTCATGCGGTCGGTAATCGTTATAAAAATCAATATATTCTGATAGACTTTCCTCTAATTCGGAGACAGTTTCATAAAAATGAAATTTGAACTGTTCTTTTTTAAGCGAAGCAAAGAAAGATTCCGCCACAGCATTATCAAGTGGATTGCCTATATCGGAAAAGGATTGGTGTACATTAAAGTCAAGAAGTAGTTGATGAAAGCTGAATGCGGTATACTGCGCGCCTTGGTCACTATGAAATGTTAACCCTTGCGGATGGTTCCGATTTTGATAGGCCAATTTGAATGTGTGGATCGTGAGTTCTGCATCGGCGAATTCGGCAACGGCGTGTGAAACGACTTTTCGAGAAAATAGGTCGATGATAACACAGACATATGCGATAGAAGTGTTTACCTTAACATAGGTGATGTCACTGACCCAAATGCTGTTTGGCTTTTCAACGGTAAAATTTTGCTTTACGAGATTGGGACGATAAGTATAGTGCCGCTGAAAAGTAGCGTTCTCTGGAAGTGCTTGTTTACGTTTTAATCCGTGCTCTTTCATGAGCCGCACAATACGTTTTGTGCTAACAGTATAGCCTTGCTCCATCAATTTTGCGCGAATCTTTTTTGCACCGAAACGGTAATCGCTTTTCTGGAAGATGATAGTGATTTTTTCTTTCAAAAGCGTATCTTCTACATCTAGTTGCTTTTCAATCAGTGCACTTTTCTGTCTATTTATGTAAGTGGATTTTGAAAGATTCAGCAAACGGCAAAGTGTGTAGAAGCTGTATTCTGACTTTAAGGCATCAATAATTTGCACCTTGTTGTCTATGGACAAATCAAGAGCAGCAAGAGATTTTTGATAGATGGAATTTTCATTTTCCAAGGTTGCAACATGGCGTTGAAGCGTTGCAAGATCGCGTTTAGAAATGTTTGAAACTTTTGCTTCTTCGCTCCATTGATATAAGATACTGCGAGAAATATGGAACTGGGCACAGAGATCAGCGGTACTTGTGCCACTGTTGTATAGCTGGACAACCTTATTCCGAAAATCGGCAGAGTAGGCCATAATATTCTCCTTTATAGTCTAAAATGCCATTATTATCCCATAAAGGAGATAAGATGTAAAGAGATGGTCTTGACAATAGAGGATATATCCGCTATACTGTATATGAGATAAATCCACTATTCAAAGGGAGTGCAGCCGTGCAGGAATATGAAATTGAATTCTACGATAAAGCCGATGGCTCCGAGCCAGTCAAAGAGTTTATCCTAAGTCTGGATAAGAAAATGCAAGCCAAAGTTTTGCGTACCGTTGCGTTACTCCGTGAAGAGGGGCCATGTTTAAGGGAACCGTATTCCAAAGCACTGGATGATGGAATTTTTGAAATTCGTACCAAGTTTGGGTCGGATATTACCCGCGTGCTGTATTTCTTCGTGGTTGGTAAAAAGGTGATCCTCACAAATGGATTTATCAAGAAGACCCAGAAAACACCTGCTTCAGAGATCACACTGGCAAAACAATATCGCGCAGATTATCTTGCCCGAAAGGAGAATTCCAAATGACAAACTTCAACGATTTTTTGAATGAGCAGATGAAAGACCCTGAATTCAAGGCCGAATGGGACGCACTTGACCCGGAATTTTCCGTGATTGAAGCCATGCTCAAGGCCCGCAAAGAAAGCGGTTTGACCCAGAAGCAACTTTCGGAGCGCACGGGTATTGCACAGACCGACATCAGCAAACTGGAACGCGGCAATGCAAACCCATCTCTTCGTACCTTGCAGCGGCTTGCTGCTGGGATGGGAATGAAGGTTAAAATTGAATTTGTTCCTGCATCTGCAAAATGATTTAGTGATGGACGCGTTTCGGTAAAATAGAAAGCACAATAGTGACGCTATGCAGCGATATTTTCAAGCACGCGTTCGTCCGGCGTTGCAGTCTGTCCACCACACGTGAGCCAGACGAACCCTCTGTGCTCCATCAAAGGGAAGAGCCTCACCGCAAAGCGGTGAGGCTCTTCCCTTTTCATCTTATAGCATCCTTATCCCATGAAATCAAGCAGCACGTCGATGTCCTGACTGATGGCGCGGAGATAGTCAGCTCCGCCGCGCCGGCCGTCATAGTTCCGGACGCGGCTGCTCATCTCCGTCAGGAGCTCTTCCTTCCGCACCAGAACGGGGTCTCCGATCCACTCGTCTTTCTCTATAAAGGCTTCCAGCTGCTCATATTCTTTTATGATACGGACGTTGGACAGGTTCTCCGGGAGGGTACGGGCATCGAACCAGTCCGGCTGCGCGTGAAAGTCCAAAGGCGGCAGCGGGTCCAGCGGCTCATCGGCGTCCCACACATAGGGATGCCGGTCATCTTCTTCCGCCGTCTTCTTGAAGCGTCCTACCCGATTCTCGGCCTTGCCGACCGTCTCATAGTGGTTGAATAGTGCCTCAGCGTCATAGCCATAGAGCTCGTAGGCGTCCGAATAGCGGTCTGCATAGTCCTTGTACTGGAACGTCTCGACGCTTTCCGTCCCCGGGGTAAGGTCAAGCCAGATGCTCACCGCCTCCGCATGGGTGGGCAGAGCTGCCATGACCGTCAGGGCCAGAACCCCCGATGTGACCGCCGCAATAAATTTTCTTCGCATGATAAAACCTCCTTTTTATGAGCGGTTCATCCCAGAATCGAGAATCTCCGCACTACAGCCAAAAGAGCCGCTGCCCGCAAAATGCGGCAGCGGCTCTTTTCAGCTTTTCAGTTCAGCCAGGTGTCAGCTCAGGACTGGCAGGCGGTGATGAGGCTCATCTTGTAGACCTCGTCGGCGTTGCAGCCACGGGACAGGTCGTTGATAGGAGCGTTCAGGCCCTGCAGGATGGGGCCGTAGGCAGCGTAGCCGCCCAGACGCTGTGCGATCTTGTAGCCGATGTTGCCGGCCTCGATGCAGGGGAAGATGAAGGTGTTGGCCTGACCGGCGACCTTGCTGCCCTTGCACTTGACCTGTGCGACCTCGGGAGCAACGGCTGCGTCGAACTGCAGCTCGCCGTCAATAGCCAGCTCGGGGGCCATCTCCTGAGCCTTGATGACAGCGTCGTGGCTCAGAGCGACGGTGCCGCCCTTGCCGGAGCCCTTGGTGGAGAAGCTCAGGACAGCGACCTTCGGGTCGATGCCGAACAGCTTAGCGGTCTTAGCGGTCTCGACAGCCACCTCAGCCAGCTTGGCAGAAGCAGCCACCTTGACCTCGCCGGTAGCCTTATCGACGGTATCGGTGTAGTCGATGTTGACGGCGCAGTCGCCCATAGCGATGCGCTTCAGGCCCTCTTCGCCGCAGTCACGGTCCAGAATGAAGCAGGAGCTCACCAGATGAGCGCCCTTCTTGGTCTTGACCAGCTGCAGAGCGGGACGGATGGTGTCGGCAGTGGAGTAGGTGGCGCCGCCCAGCAGGCAGTCAGCCTTGCCCATCTTGACCAGCATGGTGCCGAAATAGTTGGACTTCTTCAGCAGAGCAGTGCACTCCTCTGCGGTCTGCTTGCCCTTGCGCAGCTCGACCATGGTGTTGACCATCTCATCGAAGCCGGCGTAGTTCTCAGGGTCGATGATCTCAGCAGCGGAAATATCAAAATTGCCAGCAGCGGCAGCAGCCTTGCACTCTGCCTCGTTGCCGACCATAACGACTTTCAACACACCCTCAGCCAGCAGCTTGCTTGCGGCCTCCAGGATGCGGGGGTCATTGCCCTCGGTAAAAACGATCGTCTTGGGGTTTGCCTTCAGCTGGGCTACCAGGGGTGCAAACATATCAGCCATTGTTGATTACCTCCGAAATTACTTTGCAATTATTCCGGGCATCACAGATATGCCCTTCTTTTTTATTCTAGCACAGAGTCAGAAAACTTCAAGACAAATCTTGAATTTTGTGGTATATTTTAAGGAAGGAATCGTGCGATAATTTGTTAAGAAAATGTCATTTAGTTTGTGAGAGGATACCGAGCTTATGGATTGGGAAACACTGAAAAACGACTGTCTCGCCTGTCAGCGCTGTCCGCTGCACACCACCCGGCACAACGTGGTGTTCGGGCAGGGCGTGGAGAATGCCGAGGTGCTCTTCGTGGGCGAAGGCCCCGGCCAGAGCGAGGACGAGCAGGGTCTGCCCTTCGTGGGACGCAGCGGCCAGCTGCTGGACAAATACCTCTTCGCCATCGACCTCGACCGTGCCTCCAACTGCTATATCGCCAACATCGTCAAGTGCCGCCCGCCCCAGAACCGCGACCCTCTGCCCGCCGAGAGCGAAGCCTGTATGCCCTGGCTGCGGGAGCAGTTCCGTCTGCTGCGGCCTAAGATCGTCGTCTGCCTGGGCCGCATCGCCGCTCAGCGGATGATACGCGCCGACTTTTCGGTGACGAAGGAGCACGGCACCTTTATTGAGAAGAACGGCATCCTCTTCATGGGGACGTTCCACCCCGCCGCCCTGCTCCGTCAGCCCCAGAACAAGCCGGAGGCTTTCGGCGACTTTGTGGCCCTGCGGGATAAAATACACGAGGTGTGCGAGCATACCTACTGATGGGGGCTAAGCCTCTCCCCTTGGGAGAGGTGTCACCGCAGGTGACGGAGAGGGCAAGCCCGGCAAGATAAGGCCTCTGCGCAGCGATAGGCAATTTCTTTGTCAGAGCCATATTATCGCTGCACCATGCTTCTTTGTCAGCATCCTTGCCCTCTCAGGCGCTTTACGCCAAGGCCGGGTTGCGGCTCCCTGCGTCTGCTACGCTGTCGCTTGCATCCTGCTGGCCGCTGCCCCAACAGCGACTCCCTGCTTCCGCCGCTGGCGGCGGTCGTCGCCGTTGCCCCCAAAGGGGGAGCCTTTGCCATCACACCCCTCACTTTTGCCTTCACTTTTGCATACCCTATAGCAAAAGTGAGGTGTTTGAGTATGAATGCTGTACGCAGCGATTCTGTTGATTTCTTTCTGGGCACCACCACCCCTGCCGGGTTCAAGGGCTATTTTGAGCCGCTTCGGCGGGAGCCGGGGATGCAGATGTATCTCATCAAAAGCGGGCCGGGCTGCGGCAAATCGACACTGATGAAGCGACTGGCCGTCAAGGCCGAGCAGAAGGGGGAGCCTATCCAGCGCATCCACTGCGCCAGCGACCCCGACAGTCTGGACGGCGTCATCTTTCTCGACAAGCGCGCCGCCATCGTGGACTCCACCGCACCCCATGTCATGGAGCCGGACGCCCCGGGCGCAGAGGAGCAGGTGGTGAGCCTGTACCACACCCTGGACGCCGACGCCCTCCACGCCCACGCCGACGAGGTGAAGCGGCTCTTCGCCCAGAACACTGCCCTGCGCAGCCGGGCCGCGCGGTATATCGCGTCCGCCGGGAGCCTGCTGCTGGACAGCCGCCGGGCTGAGGCGTGCAGTGCCAACTTCGAGAAAGTCCGCCGCTACGTCAAGCGGCTCTGCGCCCGGACTCTCCCCCGCCTGCCCGAGGGGGCCTCGGCCAGCGAAGAGCTGCGGCTGCTGTCGGCCATCACGCCGAAAGGGCCGGTCTTCTACCGCGGCACCGTACAGGCGCTGGCCGACCGGTATGTGGTCTTCCATGACGACTACGGCGCTGTCTCCCGCCTGCTTCTCGAGCTTATCCGGGCCGAGGCGCTGGCCCGGGGCTACCACATCATCACCTGCCCCTGCGCCATGCACCCCGACGACAAGATCGACCATCTCTTCATCCCGGCCCTCCGGCTGGCTTTCCTCACCGACAACCGGTGGCACCCGGTGCAGCTGCCCGGCGTGCAGGCCGTCCGGTGTACCCGTTTCGTGGACCGGGAAAATCTGGCGGGCTACCGCGCCCGTCTCCGCTTCAACGAGCGGGCGGCAGCAGAGCTTTTGGAACAGGCCGCCGACCTGATGGCACAGGCCAAAGCCTGCCACGACGAGCTTGAGACTTACTACCGCGCCGCCGTGGACTTCGGCAAGGTGGACGAAGCTGCCGCCCAGTGCGCCGGGATGCTGGGGCTGGCGTAGTTTTTGGGAAAGTTTGTCGTGTGCGAATGCCTCTCCCTTTGGGAGAGGTGGCATCGCTTGCGATGACGGAGAGGGCAAGCACGCTGCCAAAAATACAGCTGTTGTGATAATATCTCTCTGACAAAGAAAGTACCTATCGCCGTGCGGCGACTCCATCGTGCCGGGCTTGCCCTCTCAGGCGCTCCCGCGCCAGCTCCCCCAAAGGGGGAGCCTTATACAAGATGATGCCATAAAAAAGGAAGTGACCCGCTATGCCTGCTTTTCGCCTGCCTGTCCGCCAGCTGGTGGAATTTTTGCTCCGCACCGGCAGCATCGACAGCCGCTTTACCGGCTTCGACCGCGCCAACGAGGGCGCACGCATCCACCGCAGGCTCCAAAAGGCCGCAGGCGAAGGCTACACCGCCGAAGTCTTCCTCTCCGGCGAACGGGAGGCGGCGGGCATCCCCTTCACCATCGAAGGCCGGGCCGACGGCATCTTCACCGACGAGGCGGGCGTGACGGTCATCGACGAGATCAAGACCACAGCCGTCCCCGCCGACGACATCGCCGAGGACATGAACCCCTGCCACTGGGCGCAGGGAATGGTCTACGGGGCGCTGTATGGCCGTCAGCAGGGGCTGGAAAAGCTGGACGTCCGGCTCACCTACTACCAGATCGACACCGACGACATCCTCCGCTTCGTGCGGCATTTCACCCTTGAAGAGCTGGAAGCGTTTTTGCAGGATCTGCTCGAGCAGTACGCCCCCTGGGCGCAGCGTCAGCTGGCGTGGAAGGAGCAACGGGGCGTGAGCCTTTCGGCGCTGGATTTTCCCTTTCCGGCCTACCGGCCCGGGCAGAGGGCGCTGGCAGGCGAAGTCTATCGCGCCTGCACTGCCGCGCCGTCTAAAAGCGGCGTCCGGCTCTTCTGTCAGGCCCCCACCGGCATCGGCAAGACCATGAGCGTCCTCTTCCCTGCTCTGCGGGCCATCGGCACCGGCTGCGGCGAGAAGCTGTTCTACCTGACGGCCCGCAACACGACTCAGTCCGCCGCCGAGGATGCCATTGCGCGGCTGCGGGCGTCTGATCCCAGGCTGGCTCTGCGCAGCGTGACCCTGACAGCCAAGGAGAAGGTCTGCCTCCACCCGGATGCCGAGGGCCATCCCGCCTGCCTGCCGGAGCTCTGCCCCTACGCAAACGGCTACTACGACCGGGTGAACACGGCCCTGAAAGCCCTTCTGGACGACGGCACCGGCCGCTTCGACCGGGCCGCGCTGGCCGACGCCGCAAAGCAGTTCACGGTCTGTCCCTTCGAGCTGGGGCTGGATCTGAGCGAGTGGTGCGACGTCATCATCGGCGACTATAACTACCTCTTCGACCCCGTGGTGCATCTGCGGCGGTTCTTCGACAGCGCAGGCGACTGGCTCTTCCTCGTGGATGAGGCCCACAATCTGCCCGAGCGGGCGCGGGCCATGTACTCGGCGCGCTTCTGCAAGAGCAGCCTCACCGAGGCAAAACGCGCACTCGGGCGGGGCAAAAGCACCCTTAAGACCGCTCTGAGCAAGGCCGACAAAGCCTTTTTAGAGGGACGGAAAGCGGTCTCGACCCTCGCGCCCCGCCGGGGCAGCACTGCCGCCGAAGAGGACGACAGCGGCCAGACCTCCCTGCTGGGATCTGCGGAGACGCCCGCCATCGAGCTGCCCGCCGCCGACTACGCTCAGGACGGCACGGTGTTCTGCAAGGAGCTTCCCTCGGCCCTGCTGGCCCCGCTGCGGGCGCTGACGGCCCCCTTGCAGGACTGGCTGGAAGACGATCCCGACGCCGAAGCCCACGCGGCCCTGCTGGAGCTCTACTTTGAGGTGCAGGACATCCTGCGAGCGTCGGAACGGTACGACGAGCACTTTGCCGCCCAGCTCACCGCCCGGGGCAGTGACCTTGAATTGCAGCTGCTCTGCCTCGACCCGTCCCCCTTCGTGGACGCAAGCCTTTCGGCAGGGCGGGCGGCGGCGCTGTTCAGCGCGACGCTGACGCCGCCGGGCTACTACCGCACCGTCCTCGGCTGTCCCGAGGCCCGGGCCGTGGCGCTGGAAAGCCCCTTCCCGGCAGAAAACCTCGGGCTCTACTGTCTGCCCTCCATCTCCACCCGCTACCGCCAGCGGGACGCCAGCATCCGGCCCATCTCGGACGCCCTCGCGGCGCTGGCGTCCAGCCGGGTGGGCAACTATCTGGCCTTCTTCCCCAGCTATGCCTATCTGCGGCAGGTGTGGGAAGACTTCACCGCCCGCTACCCGGACATCGGCACACTGGTACAGGAGAGCGGTCTGGACGATGCCGGGCGGGCGGCGTTCCTCGAGCGGTTTTCACCCTGCCCGGAGAAGACGCTTCTCGGCTTCGGGGTCATGGGCGGCATCTTCGGCGAGGGCGTGGACCTCGCGGGCGACCGGCTCATCGGCTGCGCCATCGTGGGCGTGGGCCTGCCGCAGGTGAGTCCCCGTCAGGAGATGCTGCGCCGCTACTACGACGCCCAGAACGGGGCGGGCTTCGACTACGCCTACCGCTGGCCCGGGATGAACAAAGTCCTGCAGGCCGCCGGGCGGGTCATCCGGACGCAGGAAGATAAGGGCGTGGTGCTGCTCCTCGACGACCGCTTTGCCCAGAGCGAGTACGCCCGGCTCTTCCCGAAGCATTGGAGGAATCTGGAGTATCTGAGGGATACGAAGGAGCTGAAGAAAAAATTAGCGGAATTTTGGAGGGACGCACTGAAGCCTCTCCCTTTGGGAGAGGTGTCACCGAAGGTGACGGAGAGGGCAAGCCATTTACGATAAAGCCGCTACACAACGATAAACAGACCTTTTGTCAGAGCGATACTATCGTCGCGCTCCCGATTCTTTGTCAGCATCCTTGCCCTCTCAGGCGCTCCGCGCCCATGCCGGGTTGCGGCTCCCAGCGTCTGCTGCGCTGCCGCTTGCATCCTGCTGGCCGCGGCCCCAACAGCTCCTCCCTGTTTCCGCCGCTGGCGGCGGTCGTCGCCGTTGCCCCCAAAGGGAGAGCCTTTTATATGGAAAAAGAGGCAGACTCACATCTGCCTCTTTTTCCATGCACTTATCGCTTTGCTTTCGCCGTCTTTTTCCGCATGATGTCCCACGAGGGCATCTGGCTGCGCAGGGTATCCCACGCCGTCATCCGGACGCTCGTCCGGGTGCGCAGACCTTCGAAAGCCTCATCGAGGTACTGCATCTCAGCCACAGCATGCATCGCGTGGTCGGAGACGCAGAGACGGCCCAGCGGGGTCTTACAGAGCGCCAGGACCATGGCGTCCATCTTCCGGCGGCCGGGCGTACCGGCACGGTAGCAGTCGGTGTTCTCCTTGTCGTCCACGGGGATATGGGCGGCTTTCAGCATCTCGCAGGCCTCCCACGCGGCGTCGAGGACCAGGTCACGCTGCTCCTTCGTCGCCTTGGAGAGGTTGCCGCTGCAGGCGTAGCAGAGATAGCAGGCCGGCAGGATGAGGGCAAGGTGGCACTTGAGCCATCCGTCCATGTCGCTGACGAAGGTCAGCTTGTACTTTGCGCCCTCGAAAGCCGTCTTGACCCGGTAGCGGAAGACGCCCGAAAGGGGCGCGGTAGCCCCGCCGATGGTCATACCCACGCCGACATGGGCGCTGACGACCTTATCGACATCCCGGTGGCCGCCGCTGCTCTGGAAGCCGAAGGCGATCTTATCCGCCGGGCGCTGCATGGCCTGCATGACCTCCACGGCGTGGGGGTCGTTGCCCACGAAGACGAAGTATTCGCTCCTGTTCTGCTTGAGGATGGGCAGCACGTCGGGCAGCTGCCCGGCCTGCATCGTCACGAAAACGAGGTCGTAGCAGTCGTCCGGGGCCAGCGTGTCGATGGTGGCCACCCGATCCACCGTGGTGCGGCACTGCGCCCAGTGGCGGATGACGAGGCCCCTTTGGTCGAGCCTCTCCTTCCACTCGCCCCGCGCCAGCATGGTGACGACATTCTTTTTGTTCTGCAGCAGACGGTGGGCCAGCTCACAGCCCTGCACACCTGCACCATAGACCAGTATCCTCATCTCTGCCTGCCTCCTTATATAGGCCCCACCCCGGGGCCGGAAGTCATCAGTGCTTCAAAAACGAGAAGAAGCCCTTCTTCTCATACGGCTTTTCCTCTGCGCCGGTCACGGTATAGCCCGTGTCGGCGATGGCAGCCTTCAGGGCCTCGATGTCCAGCGGCTGGGCCGAGACGATGACCGTCTCTCCCTTCGTGTGGGAGGAAGTCACCTTCTCCACCTGCACAGTCTTGCGCACCACCTCGTTGACGTGGCTCTCGCACATGCCGCACATCATGCCGTCTACTTTCAGCGTCGTCTGAACCATTGGTCAGTACCTCCTAAAAATCGTTATCCACTGGGCAGACTGCACAAGCCGCCCGTGTGTTTTTCGTCACTTTGTTAGTTTTCTCTAACTTTTTATGGGAAACAAAAGGCCGTCGGCCCCGCGCACCCCTCCGCGCCCGAGACAAAAGACCTTGTTTTTTCTGTTTCCGTCTTCATCATACCACACCGGTATGGTAATTGCAAGTGCCGGTTCCTCACAGTACACGGGTGTGGTATATTTCTCCCGTCTCTACGTCTTTCCAGTAGAAGACGCCGTTTTCCAGAATCATATAGCTGTGGGGACTGTTTTCCTTCGGGATGCTCAGGGAGCCGGGGTTGAGGCAGACGTTCCTCTGCCCGAACTCCGTCCACGCCGGGACGTGGGTGTGGCCGTGGAGCAGGATGTCCCCTTCGGCCAGCGGCGGCGGGTTCTTTCCATTATAGATATGCCCGTGGGTGGCATAAATGAGCTTTTCGCCCGCCGGGAGGATGCAGTAATCCGCCATCACCGGGAAATCCAGCACCATCTGGTCCACCTCGGCCTCGCAGTTGCCCCGGACGCAGCAGAGTTTGTTTTTCAGGCCGTTCAGCATCGGGATGACCTCTTTCGGCGCGTAGTCCCGGGGCAGGTCGTTCCGGGGGCCGTGGTAAAGCAGGTCGCCCAGCATCAGCAGCCGGTCAGCCCCCTCCCGCTCAAAGGCCTCCACCATCTTCTTGCAGTAATAAGCCGACCCGTGCAGGTCGGACGCGATCATCCATTTCATGGCGCTTTTCCTCCGTTTCTGTCTGGCTTTATTGTATCACGAAATGGCCGCTTGAAAAGCCTTTTGTGAAAAGTCATACTTTTTCCTTGACAATCCACCCGTTTCGTGGTATCCTATCGCAGGCCGGTCAGAAAGGCTCTTCCCGTACTGCCCTTTCCGGCCCGCATCCCGGTGCCGTCCGGCGGCGTCCCGTAACGCCGCTTTTACGATGCACCGTATTTCTCAGCACTTCAATAAAACCCGTGTGGATTTTTACAGCATAGATGTTTGCTACTTTTCGCCACACAATGGCCCGCTTCAAGCCGCCGTTGTGTGGCTTTTCTTGTGCGGAAATTTCAGGAAAGGAAACTTTTGCCCCCATGAACGATACTTTTATGAAGACGAAGCCGGTGTTCCCGCTGCTGGTGTCGATGGCTCTGCCCAACGTCATCTCCATGCTGGTGAACTCGCTGTACAACATCGTGGACAGCCTCTTTGTGGCCCAGATCAACGAGCAGGCCATGACGGCCCTCTCCCTCGTGTTCCCCATCCAGAACTTCGTGAACGCCGTTGCCATCGGCTTCGGCATAGGCATCAACGCCCTCGTCGCCCTCTACCGGGGCGCAGGCGACTACGACAGGGCGGACACCGCCGCCACCCACGGCATGGCCCTCTCGGTGCTCCACGGCATCCTCTGCACGCTGGCAGCTACCGCTGTCATGCCCGGCTTCCTGGCCCGGTTCACCGCCGACGGCACCATCGTCTCTATGGGCGTGACCTACTCCACCATCGTCTTCCTGTTCGCTACCGTGAACATGGCCAGCCTCGCCTTTGAGAAGCTCTTCCAGGCCGTGGGCCGGATGAAGCTCACCATGATCGCCCTCATCTCGGGCTGTGTCTGCAACATCCTGCTGGATCCCGTCCTCATCTTCGGCCTTGGCCCGGTGCCTGCCATGGGCATTGCAGGCGCGGCGCTGGCTACCGGCATCGGACAGGCCGCTACTCTTGTCATCTACCTCGTGGTCTACAGCACCACCGAGTCGCCCGTCCATCTGCGCCGGAAGGCCCTGCGGCCCGACCTCTCTCTCGAAGGCCGTCTCTACGCCATCGGTGTGCCTGCCATCCTGAATCTGGCCCTGCCCTCCCTGCTGGTCACCTTCCTCAACGGCCTGCTGGCGGCCTTCTCCGAGAGCTATGTGGTGGTGCTGGGCATCTACTATAAGCTCCAGACGTTCCTCTATCTGCCCGCCAACGGCATCGTGCAGGGAATGCGCCCCCTCATCGGCTACAACTACGGTGCAAAAGAGCACGCCCGCGTGGCAAAGCTCTACCAGCTCACCCTCGGCATGAGCGCCGTCATCATGGCGGCAGGCACCGTCATCTGTATGGCCGCTTCCGCGCCCCTCATCGGCCTGTTCTCTTCCAACCCCGAGACCATCGCCATCGGCCAGACCGCCCTGCGCATCATCTGCCTCGGCTTTGTGGTGTCGGCGGTGTCCACCACCTCTTCCGGCGCGCTGGAAGGTCTGGGCAAGGGTGCGGCCTCGCTGGTCATCTCCCTCTGCCGGTACGTCATCTTCATCATGCCGCTGGCGTGGCTGCTCTGCCGCCAGCTCGGCCCCACCGGCGTCTGGCACGCCTTCTGGGTCACGGAAGTGCTGTCGGCTGTCATCGCCTTTGCGGTGTATCGGAAGAGCGTGATTAAGAAGTAAAAGAAAGCCCGATGCTTCGCATCGGGCTTTCTCTGTTATCGATCTTCCGGCACCAGCGCACACACCAGCCGCACCATCCAGGGCAAAAACGGCAGCCAGAGCAGGGCGCAGCAGACGTTGAAGGCGGTGTGGGCATTGGCGATCTGCCGGGAAATGACTTCCAGCTCCGGGCCTTTGGGGGAGATAAGCTCCACCAGCCGGACGAACCAGGGCAGCAGCACCGCCGCCAGCAGGCTCCCGCTGAGGTTGAAGCAGCTGTGGGCCAGCGCGGCTCGGGCAGCGTTCTTTCCCTGCCCGATGCAGGCCAGCAGGGCCGTGACCGTCGTGCCGATGTTGTCCCCTAACAGGACCGGCACCGCCCCGGCAAGGCCCAGCACGCTGTGGATGCCGTCCGGCCCGGCCTGACGGGCCACGTTCTGCAGCAGCGCGATGGTGGCCGAACTGCTCTGCACCACCATGGTCATGGAGAGGCCCAGCAGGATGCCCAGAAGCGGCGACTCCTTCACCCGGGTCATCCACTCGAGAAAGACCGCCTGCCCGGCCAGCGGCTGCAAAGCCCGGCCCAAAATGTCGATGCCTTCGAAGAGCAGCCCGAAGGAGAACACCGCCTCTCCCACGGCCTGCCAGCGGGGCCTGCGGGCCGCAAAGTCGAGGAGGAAGCCCAGAAACAGCACCGGGTACACCAGCGTCTGGACATCGAAGGCGATGAGCTGTGCCGTCATGGTGGTGCCGATGTTGATGCCGTAGATGACGGCCACCGCCCGGGGCAGTTCCAGCAGCCCGGCGCTGACAAAGCCGATGACCATCACCGTCGCCGCAGAGCTGCTTTGGAGCACTGCCGTCACGGCCAGCCCGGTGAGGACGCCCAGCAGCGGCGTGGCCGTCAGCCGGGCCAGCAGCCGCTTCATGGCGTCACCTGCCGCCCGCTGCAAGGCGCGGCTCATCCTGTCCATCCCGTAGAGGAACATCGCCAGCCCGCCGAACAGCGCAAAGAGCATCTGCATCCCCTGCTCCATCCGCACACCCCCTTGTCCGTCAGTGTATGAGGGGTGGACGGGCAGTATGACGGGAAGGCTTCTTCTCTGTGCGACCTCTCAGTCTCGCTTTCGCTCGACAGCTCCCCTACCGAGGGGAGGTGGCAGCGCGTTAGCGCTGACGGAGAGGTTTCTTCCAGCGGCCTGTATTTTTATAAGGGTAAAGCGCTCCGATTCAGATCACAGCTGGCTCTTGTACAGCTCCACGATCTCCTCCACGCTGGTGTCGCGGGGGTTGCCGGGACGGCAGGCGTCCGCATAAGCGGACTCGGCGAGGAACTGGATATCCTCTTCCTTCAGGATGCCGTTCAGGTTTGCGGGGATGCCCACGTCAGCGCTCAGCTGCTTGACAGCGGCGATGGTGGCATCTGCGGCCTCGGCGTCGTTCATCTCGTCGATGCCCTTCACGCCCATGGCCTTGCCGACGGCACGATAGCGCTCACCGGCGACGGTCTTGTTGTACTCCAGACCGACGGGCAGCAGGATAGCGCAGGCCACGCCGTGGGGGGTGTCATACAGAGCGGACAGGCCGTGTGCCATGGAGTGGACGATGCCCAGACCCACATTGGAGAAGCCCATGCCGGCGATGTACTGGCCCAGAGCCATGCCCTCGCGGCCTTCCGGAGTGTTCTGGACAGCGCCGCGCAGGTTCTCACTGATGAGCTTGATGGCTTCCAGATGGAACATATCGGAGATAGTGCAGTGGCCCTTGGTGATGTAGCCCTCGATGGCGTGGGTCAGAGCATCCATGCCGGTGGCGGCAGTCAGGCCCTTGGGCATGGAGGCCATCATATCGGGGTCGACCACAGCGATCTCGGGGATGTCGTTGGTATCGACGCAGACGAACTTGCGCTTTTTCTCCACGTCGGTGATGACGTAGTTGATGGTGACTTCAGCGGCAGTACCGGCGGTGGTGGGGACAGCGATGGTAAAGACGGCGTGCTTCTTGGTGGGAGCGACGCCTTCCAGAGAGCGCACATCGGCGAACTCGGGATTGTTGATGATGATGCCGATGGCCTTTGCGGTGTCCATGGAAGAGCCGCCGCCGATGGTCACGATGCAGTCAGCCTCTGCGGCCTTGAAAGCGGCCACGCCGTCCTGCACATTGGCGATGGTGGGGTTGGGCTTGATCTCGCTGTAGACGGTGTAGGCGAAGCCTGCAGCGTCCAGCAGGTCGGTGACCTTCTTGGTGACGCCGAACTTGATCAGGTCGGGGTCAGAGCAGACGAAAGCCTTCTTGTAGCCGCGGGCGGTCAGCTCGGGAACGATGTTCTCGATAGCGCCGTGGCCATGATAAGAAATAGTATTCAGAACGATACGATCAGCCATTGGTAAAACCTCCTGATTTTGCGCCCCGCCGAGCGGCGGGTACGACTCTCTTTGCTTCTACTTTACCACTTTGTTAAAATTTGTTCAATATCAATTCTTATGATTTCCATGAAATTTTTATACTTTTTTGAGTTTTTGCAGAGAAAATAGACAAAACCAGAGGTTTGTTGGCAGCAAAGCGCCCTCCGGCGCGGGCCGGAGGGCGTTGAATCATTCTTTACTTTCCTGCGCCCTCGCCCGCGAAGAACTCCTTCGTGAGCTTTGCCACCGTGCCGGACAGCAGGAGCAGGGCCATGAGGTTCGGGATGCTCATCAGTCCGTTGAAGGTGTCGGCGATGCTCCACAGCAGGCCCAGATCCACCGTCGCGCCCAGAATGGACACGAAGGAGTAGACCACGAGGAAGGGGCCGACCACCTTGTCGGTGTGGAACAGGAACTCGATGCACCGGGAGCCGTAGAGGCCCCAGCCGATGATGGTGGAGAATGCAAAGCTGCAGAGCGCCACCGCCGTAAAGATGGACGACCAGCCGCCGTAGGTGGCCGTGAAGCCGGAGATGGTCAGCTCTGCGCCTGCCGCACTGCCGTAGCCCACCGGCACGCCGCTGCACAGGATGACCATGGCGGTCAGGGTGCAGATGACGATGGTGTCGGCGAAGACCTCGAAGATGCCGAACATCCCCTGCTTGACGGGCTTGCGGGTATCGGCGCAGGCGTGGGCGATGGAGCCGGTGCCGAGGCCGGCCTCATTGGAGAAGATGCCGCGGGAGACGCCCTTCTGCATACTGAGGAAGATGCTGCCGATAGCACCGCCGGTGAAGGCCCGCGGATCAAATGCACCGCCGACGATGGAGGCCAGCACCGCCGGGAAGCGCCGGTAGTTGATGACCACGACACCCAGCGCCAGCACGACGTAGAACAGCGCCATGAACGGCACCAGCTTCTCGGTGACGCTGCCGATGCGCTTGACGCCGCCCAGCAGCACCATGGCCACCATCATGGCCACCACCACGCCCACGACGAGGTTGACCGTGGACAGGATGCTGTTCAGGCTGCTGCCGTAGGCCAGCAGGGCCGAGTCGATGGCTGTGACGATGGTGTTGACCTGGGTGGCGTTGCCGGTGCCGAAGACCGTCAGCACACCGAACAGCGAGTACAGCACCGCGAGGAACTGCCACCGGCTGCCGAGGCCGTTTTTAATATAGTACATGGGGCCGCCCACCAGCTCGCCGTTTTTGTTCCGCTCGCGGAAATGCACGGCCAGCGTCACTTCGGAGAATTTGGTACACATGCCCAGCAGCGCTGAGCACCACATCCAGAACACCGCACCCGGCCCGCCGATGGCGATCGCGCCTGCCACACCGGCGATGTTGCCGGTGCCAACGGTAGCGGCCAGCGCCGTACACACTGCCTGGAACGGAGTCATCGCGCCGTCGGAGGCATCCTTTTTGCGGAAGATGCGGCCAATGGTCGTTTTGATGGCATAGGGGAATTTCCGGAGCTGCAAAAAGCCTGTCCGCACACTGAGCAGCAGGCCCACGCCGATGATGCAGACCATCGCCGGGATGCCCCAGATAAAGCTGTTGACCGCCTGATTGACGGCCGTGATGGTTTCGAGCATACTTTTACGCCTTTCTTTTTCACTTTGACACAACGAAAATTATTTTATCGTATTTTAAGCGGCCTGTCAATTTACTTTGAACGTGAAATCTGCACGTCCCGGCTGAAAGTTTGTTAAAATAGCTTCACCTTTATTTTCTCTACTTCTTTGCCGCTTTTTTGCCCGCCAAAGCCCTACACAAACCGCGCAGGTTGTGCTATGATAAGGGTGAAATTTCGGTTTGGCACTGCCAACCGCAAGGAGATGTCATAGATGTCTGAAACATCTGCTCTGATGGATACGCTGCGGCAGGAAGGGATTTCCCCCGACCTGCTGCGCGCTGTGGAAGAATACCGTACCGCCCACCCGCTGGCGGAGGCCCTGCGCCCCCGCATCCCCTCCCCTGCCTTCGTCTACTACGGCAGAGAGGTGTGGGAGCAGGCGCTGGCCGCCCTGCTCTGCGGCGAAAACCTGCTGCTGGCAGGCGGTAAGGCCACCGGCAAGAACGTGCTGGCCGAAAACCTCGCCGCCGCCTTCGGACGCCCCGCGTGGGACATCTCGTTCCACGTCAATATGGACGCGGCGTCCCTCATCGGCATGGACACCTTTGAGGACGGACAGGTCAGGTTCCGCCCCGGCCCGGTCTACCGCTGCGCCCAGAGCGGCGGCTTCGGCGTTCTGGACGAGATCAACATGGCGAAAAACGAGGCGCTGGCCGTCCTGCACGCGGTGCTGGATTTCCGCCGCGCCATCGATGTGCCGGGCTATGAGCGCATCCCGCTGGCCGAGGAGACCCGCTTCATCGCCACCATGAACTACGGCTACGCCGGCACCCGTGAGCTGAACGAGGCCCTCACCTCCCGCTTCGTGGTCATCCAGATGCCCACCATCACCGAGGAGAACCTCGAAAAGCTCCTGCGCACCCAATTCCCCGATTTGAACAGCAAGTACGTCAGGCAGTTCGCCCTGCTCTTCCTCGATTTGCAGAAAAAGTGCGACAGCGCGGAAATTTCCACCAAAGCTCTCGACCTGCGCGGTATGCTGGATGCTCTGCGCCTGATGCGCCGGGGCGTCGCTGCCGGGGCTGCGCTGGACATGGGCATCACCAACAAAGCCTTCGACTCCTACGAACAGGGCCTCATCCGGGATGCCATTGCCGCCCGCATCCCGGCCCAGCTCACCGCCGCAAAGCTCTTCGATTAAAAGGGGCGTTTTTATGGAAGCGCAGAGCTACACCGCCGAAGAGCGGCGGGCCGCCAATCAGGTGTGGGCAGCGGCAGGAGCCTACGGCTTCGAGCCGCTGTTCCTCGCCCGGAACACCGACGGCACCATTGATTTTTACATGAACTGCGTCGTGGGGCTGGTCCACAAATACTACGGCGACGAGCTGGTGCGCAGCCTCTTTGACGCATGGGAGGGCGACATCCGGCAGGCCATGCTGGACGATTTGACCTGGCTCTACCTCGAGAGCGCGGTCTACGCGCTGGAACTGCCCCGCCGCCCGGTGCTTTCGGCCCTCCGCCGCGCCCATGCGGACTACTTTTTCGGCATCCAGTACAAGCTCTCGCGGCAGGAGTGGATGGCGAAGAACCAGCTGGTCTACTCCATGCAGGCCGCGCGCTGGCGGGCCGTGCAGGGGCGCACGCCGCCGGTCATAACCCCCTACGAAAAGGCTCTCGACGCCGCCCTCAGTCCCGAGACGCCCCCCAAGCCGGACGAGCTGAAAGCCGCACTGCTGGCCGTCTACGCCAAATTCGAGCTGTTCAACGGCACGGTGCATCAGAAGGCCGGGCTGCATCTCCATCTGGACGGCCTGCTGGCGTCCCTCATGACCCGCACCATGCCCACCCAGATGATAAAGACCGACCGGGTGACGGTGGAGCATTCCGGCTCGGTGGACGCCTCCGGCGGCGGCATCCACGCCGACAAGCGGCTGGCCCACATCACCCTGCGCCAGCGCGCCGAGGAAGACCGCGCCTACATCGAAAGCTGCTTTGGCCGGTCGCTCTACCCGCCCGAACGGCTGCGGAAGGCCGAGCAGGAGCTTTGCACCGGGGAGCATCTGGGCTGTCACCTCTGGTTTGCCTCCGGCGTCCCCAGCCCGGAGCAGGCCCCTACCCCCGAGGCAAAGCACCTGGCCGAACAGGCCCAGCTTCAGGCTGAGCGGAACCGGGCGTACGATTCAAAAAATCTCGAGCTTCACCGCAGCGTCGTGCTGCGGCTGACCGAACAGATACGCAACTGCATCCTCGTCCACCAGCAGCCCAACGCCCGGGTCGCCCGCAGCGGCAACCTCGACCCGGAGCGGGTCTGGCGCACCGTCATGGACGACGACCGGGTGTTCCGCTGTGCCGATGAAGAGAACCACCCGTCCTTCACCGTTGACCTGCTGCTGGATGCTTCGGCTTCCCGCCTCCACTGTCAGGAGGTCATCGCGGCGCAGGGTTCTATCCTCGCCCAGAGCCTCGCGGCCTGCGGCATCCCGGTGCGGGTGAGCTGTTTTTCCAGCCTGCGGGGCTACACCGTCCTGCGGGTGCTCAAGGGCTTCAAGGAGAAGAGCTTACAGGGCATCTGCCAGTATTTCGCCTCGGGCTGGAACCGGGACGGTCTGGCTCTGCGGGCAGCAGGCGACCTCATCGACTTCGACCCCGGCCCCGCCGCGCGGCATCTGCTCATTCTCCTGACGGACGCTTCCCCCAACGACAGCCGCCGCATCCCACCCTCCCCCGATGACCCGCTGGGCCGCGACTACGGCGGCAGCGCGGGCGTAGAGGACGCCGCCGCCGAGGTCCGGGCGCTGCAGCGGAAGGGTCTGCGGGTCTCCGCCGTCTTTATGGGCGAAGACGCCAGCGCCGCCGACGCCTCCCGCATCTACGGCAAGAACATGGCCCGCATCCGGGGCATGGACCAGCTGGCCCGGGCCGCAGGCCGACTCATCCAGAACGAGATACGGGAGCTGGGCGACTGAATCATAATAATGTACGGGGCCGCTGTGCAGTTGTATCTGCTGCCAGCGGCCTCGTATTTTTGTTGTCATTCACAACCATCTTGTTTTGCATTGCAGAAGAATCAAAAAGTTTTTTGGTTTATTTGCAAACTTATAGTTGTATTCTGGCGCAATTTATGATATACTACAACCAACAAAGGGCCGCACACCTACACATCACCCCGCGCCCACAGGAAGGAGAACCGCTATGGATGCCGCACGTTATTTTGAAGAGATGCATCTTGCCATGTCCAGCCAGAAGCCTGAGTACCGCCTTGTACTCAGCGTCAAGGTCCAAGACCTCGGAGGCGCAGACGCTTATCTCGAGCTGCGGCAGGAGCCGGTCAGCGGCAAGGCCCGGGTGTTCTATTCCACGATGGGACGTCAGAAGCTGAACTTCCAGCTCGTCCGCAAAGGGTGGCAGAGCTGCCACAACGCCTCGGGCGAGCTGACGGGGCGCTTCCCCGCCACCGCCGACGGTCTGCTGGCCCAGACGGATTTCTCTGCTTTTGTCCGGGACGACGCCCTCGACAGCGGCCGGATGGCGCGCATTCTGGATGTTCTGGCCCATACTGCCGGTGGTTGTGGAACGGTCTCCCCCTCTGCCGCCCGGGAGGGTGCGCTCATCACGGTGGAGCGGTTCGTGGGCCGTCCCGCCCATTGGAGCTATTGGAGCACCCGCGCCGCCGAACAGCTGAACATCGCGGCCATCCTCTGCTGGCTGGGCGACTACCTCGCCGGGGCCGAGCGCCGCACCCTGCAGAGCTGCCCGGAGGCCATGCAGCTTGCCGCCGCATGGCAGGCCGCGCTTTTCGCTCCCCTGCCCCAGACGGCTCAGCGGCCTCAGCCTGTACAGTCCCGGCCCGTCCGCCGTGCGCCTGTGGTCGAAAACAAACGCTGGCAGAGCATCCTCGCCGTGCTGGCGACGGTGTAACAGAAAGGCCTCCCGCATTGGGAGGCCCATCGCCGTATCCGGCGCGCATTCGTTCATATTTTCAGTTTCGAGAAATCGGTGCAGAGATATTCATAAAGCTTGTCAACGGCCTGAAATCCCATCTTCGCATACAGTTCCTTCGGTGTATCCTCGGAGTCAGCGTGAAGATACAGGATCTCTCCGCGCTCCTGCGCCTTTTCGGCAATATGCTTCATCAGGGTCATGGCAATGTACTGGTGCCGGAAATCCTCGTCCACCAGCAGGCCGTCCATGCAGACATACCCATCGGATGCGAAAATATAGCAATCACCCACCAGCTTCCCGCCCAGATACGCGCCGAGGTAGGTCAGCTTTTCTCGGAGGCTCCGGTTGTTCCGCACGGTAAAATCATCTCCATACAACGGGCCGTAGTATTTCAGTTCGTGCTGTTCCAGCTGGTCTGCGTCCGGGGCCTTGATCGAGATGTTCGGGTTCGTTTTCCAGCTGCGGATGTCTGTTTCCGGGGGCAGAACCATCGTCAGGGTCTCTTCGCACTCCATGCCGAATGCATCGGCCAGCGGCTCGTACCCTTCCAGCTTGAGGAAGGTGTCTCCCCGCGCTTTCTGATAAGCCAGCGCGGCCCGGAGCTCGTCCTCCGTGGGCTGGCCGGAATAACAGAACGCGTTGTGGTCGTATTTATCGCGCAGCTCGCTGTCCTCCCGCTTGGTCAGATGCTCTGAAACGGTGTGAGACACGGAAAACAGCCGGTAAAAGCTTTCATCGGTCTTTCTTGTAGGTATCATTGTGTTTCTCCAAAACTTATCGCTCACTTCCACCCCCGGGCCGAGGGGTCGAGCATTTCGGCGGCGGAGTAGATGAGGGCGTTGCAGATGGCCGCAGCGACATTGCTGCCGCCCTTGCGGCCCATCGCCACGATGGCGGGTACATCATGCTTTTCGCAGACGGCGAAGAGCCGCTCCTTGCTCTCCACCACGTTCACAAAGCCCACCGGCACACCGATGACCAGTGCAGGCCGCAGGCCGCTTTCGATTTGTTCTGCGATCGTCAGCAGAGCCGTGGGCGCGTTGCCGACGGCGAGGATGGCCCCGGGATGCTCCTGCGCTGCCTTTTTCATCGCTGCGACGGCCCGGGTGGTGCCAGCCTCTTTGGCGGCGGCGGCCACCTCGGGGTCAGCCATATAACAGCAGGCCGTGCCGCCCAGCTTCGCCAGACCGGGCTTGGTGATGCCGGCCAGCGCCATATTCGTATCGGTCACGATGACGGCCCCGGCGTGGAGGGCCTTGACGGCCTGCTCCACCGCGCGGGGGGTGAAGTGGAGATTCCGCGCATAGTCGAAGTCGGCGGTGGTGTGGATGACCCGCTTGACCACGGCTTCGTGCTCGGGCGGCGGGGTCAAGCCCATCATTTCCAGCTCTTCGGTGATGATGTGGAAGCTCGTCCGCTCAATGTCGGCAGGTAAATGATGCTGCGGCGTCAATATTCTATCCCCTTTCGTGCTTTTATCCCCTTCTGGTAGGGGTGGCGGTGACATTTCATCTCGGTGGAGTAGTCGGCGGCGTCCATCATCCACTGGGGCGGCGTGTGGACTGTCAGGACGCACTCACATCCGGCAGGCCGCTCCAGAACGGCCTTTTTTAATAGATCGACGTCCACCATATCCAGCTCTTCTGCGCTCCCGGCTTCGTCCAGTATCAGCAGGTCGGCAGGCTGTGCCATGGCGGCGGCGAGGTTCTGGTTTTGCAGTTCCCGGGTCGCGGCCTTTTCCTCCGGCGTCATCTGAAAGACGAATTTCTGTCCGGCCTTGCCCCGGTAGATCTCCGCGCCAAGCTGGGCCAGAAGCGGGATCTCGCCGCTGTTCCCGCCCTTCAAAAACTGGACGATGACCACCCGCTTCCCGGACCCCAGCGCACGGAGCGCAAGACCCATAGCGGCGGTGGTCTTTCCCTTTCCGTCGCCCCAGTACAGATGCAAAAGTCCCTGTTCCATTCAGTGCTTCTCCATTCCCATCGCGGCATACACCGCGTCCATATCCAGCGCCCCTCGCACGCCGTCGGCCAGGATGTCGAACTGCTGGCGGCGGTACTCTTCCATCGGGATGAGGGCCGCGTCGGAGGGGTCGATGCCCTTCCGGCGGCAGAGCCAGCCCGCCAGCGCCTCGGTGAGCGTACCGGTGTCGAACAGACCGTGGAGGTAGGTGCCGAATACATTGCCCTGCATACAGCCTTCCCGGCCTCCGTCGGGGTAGTGAGCGAAGGGTTCGCCCTCAGCCTCGGTCACGCCGGTGTGGATCTCGTAGCCTTCCAGCTCTGCACCCGCAAAGGGGGCGGCGGCGACGGTCGCTTTGACCTGTGCGCGGCGCTTCTGCTCGCTGAACACGGTCCGGGTGGGCAGCAGACCCAGCCCCCGCAGAGTCTGCGGCCGGCCGCTCTCGCTGCCGGTGGGGTCGTCGAGGGTCTGGCCCAGCATCTGGTAGCCGCCGCAGACGCCCAGCACCGGCGTGCCTTTCGCGGCCAGCTTGAGCAGAGCCGTTTCCAGCCCGCACTGCCGCAGCCAGAGCAGGTCGTCCACCGTGTTTTTCGTCCCCGGCAGCAGGATGAGGTCGGGTGCGCCCAGCTCATGAGCGTTCGAAACATACCGCACACCCAGCAGCGGGTGCTGTTCCAGCGGCATGAAGTCCGTAAAATTGGACAGATGCGGCAGACGGATGATCGCCGCATCCAGCGGCTTTTTGCCGTCCCGCATCTCGAGGCGTTGGCTCAGGGAGTCCTCGTCCTCGATGTCCACCTTCAGGTACGGCACGACGCCCACCACGGGCAGATGGGTCTTTTCTTCCAGCATCGAAAGGCCGGGGCGCAGAATTTCTACGTCTCCACGGAATTTATTGATGACGAGTCCCTTGATGCGCCGGCGTTCTTTTTCTTCCAGCAGCTCCACCGTGCCGTATAGCTGGGCGAACACGCCGCCCCGGTCGATGTCGCCCACCAGAAGCACCGGCGCGTCCACCATCTCGGCGAGGCCCATGTTCACGATGTCCTCGCTCTTGAGGTTGATCTCCGCCGGGCTGCCCGCGCCCTCGATGACAATGACGTCAGCCTCCTCGGCGAGGCTGTCATATGCCTTCAGGATGTCCGGCACCAGCTGCCGTTTCGTGCGGAAATACTCCGACGCTTTCATCTGGCCCCGCACCTCGCCGTTGACGATGACCTGACTGCCCACGTCACTGCTGGGCTTCAGGAGGATGGGGTTCATCCGCACGTCCGGCTCGACACCGGCGGCCTGCGCCTGCACCACCTGCGCCCGGCCCATCTCGAGGCCGTCCTTGGTGACGAAGCTGTTCAGAGCCATGTTCTGGCTCTTGAACGGCACGGCGCGCAGGCCGTCCTGCGCAAAAATGCGGCAGAGCGCTGCGCAGAGCAGGCTTTTGCCTGCACCGCTCATCGTACCCTGCACCATGATGCATTTTGCCCTGCTCATCCCAGCACCTCTTTCATAAGTTCCAGCAGCCGGGCGTTCTCGGGGGCCGTGCGCACCGCCGTGCGGTACCACTCCGGCCCGAGGCCCGGATAATTCGCGCAGCTGCGCACCTGTGTTCCCAGCGGGCGAAGCCTTTCGTTCAGGTCGGCGGGCGCACGGAAGAGCAGATAGTTCGCCTTTCCGTCGATGACCCGCAGGCCCAGCGCCCGCAGGCCCGCCGTCAGAACGGGCCGCTGCCGGGCGATAAGGGCGCGCACCTCGTCCACATAAGCGGATTCTTTCAGGGCCGCGACGCCTGCCGCCTGTGCCAGACTGGACACGGCCCATGGCTGGCCCGCTGTCTGCATTTTTTCCAGAAGCGTTTCGTCGCCGCAGAGGCAGTAACCCAGCCGGACGCCGGCCATGCCGTAGAGCTTGGTGAAAGCTTTCAGGATGACGAGGTTCCCACTTTCCAGCAGAGGCTTCGCGGTCCACCCGTCGGCGTCGGGCAGAAAGTCCAGAAAGCACTCATCTACGGCCAAAATCGTGCGGCACTCCCCGCACCGGCGCAGCAGCTTTTTCACCAGTTCGGGTGAGGCCAGCTGCCCCGTCGGGTTGTTCGGCTGGCAGAAGAACACCATGTCGATGCTCTCGTCCACGGCGTCCACGAGGGCGTCTGTCGGGGCGAAATCATTCGCTTCATCGAGGAAGAAGCGTTTCACTTCGCACCCCACCGTATCCAATGCAGAGGCGTACTCGGCAAAAGTCGGGGCTGTCACCAGCGCCTTATGGGGCTTTACGGCCCAGACCAGCCGGAAGATGAGGTCCGCCGCGCCGTTGCCGCAGAGGATACGCTCCTGCGGCACACCCTCGGCCCGGCTCAGCGCCGCCCGCAGGGTGCGGCAGAGGGGGTCGGGGTAGCGGTCGGCCAGAGGCAGTGCGTCCCGGATGGCCTGCGCCACCCCTTCAGGCAGACCGAGTGGGCTGACGTTCGCCGAAAAATCCAGCGCGTCCCGGCCAAAGCGTTCGCGGTAGCCCATCCAGTCACCGCCGTGGACCAGTTGTTTCATCCCAAGAACCCCCGTATCGCACATCCCCACGCCAGCGCAAACCCGCTGGCTACATACATCATCCGATCTGCCCGCAGAATATCCTCCGGCTCGATGGGCCGCAGCGGGTCGCCGATGGTGGGCTTCGGATAATATTCCCCGAAATAATAGGCCGGCCCGGCCAGCTGGACGCCCAGCGCACCGGCGCAGGCGCTCTCAGTCTGGGCGCTGTTGGGGCTTGCGTGATTGCGGCGGTCCCGCCGCCAGATACGCCACGCGCCCTTGGCGTCATTGCGGGTGAACGCCGCCGCCATGATCCAGAGCAGCGCCGCCAGACGGCTCGGGATATAGTTCGCCACATCGTCCAGTTTTGCGGCGGCACGGCCAAAGTAGAGATATTTTTCGTTTTTGTAGCCCAGCATACTGTCCATGGTGTTGATGGCCTTGTAGGTCAGGGCCAGCGGCGCACCGCCCAGCAGCATATAGAGCAACGGCGCAATGACGCCGTCGCTGGCGTTCTCGGCCACCGTCTCCACCGCCGCTTTGGTCACGCCCTCGGCGGTCAAGGCTTCCGTGTCGCGGCCCACGATGCGGCTCACAGCCTTCCGGGCGGCGGGCAGGTCGTCTTTTTTCAGCTCGGCATAGACCTTCGTGCTCTCCTGCACCAGTCCCTTTGCGGCCAGCGCCTGCCCGCACCAGAACATCTGGACGGCAAGCCCCAGCAGCGGGTGAAGCATCGCCGCGCCCCAGCAGACAAGGCCCGTGAACAGCAGCGTCCCCACCGGCAGGCAGAACGCCGTCACCGCACCGCCCAGCAGCTCGCCCTGAGGCGTTTTGGGCAGGCGGGAGCGGAGGAATTTTTCCAGCCGGGAGATGGCTTTTCCCATGTACACCACCGGGTGGGGCAGCCATGCCGGGTCGCCGAAAATGGCATCCAGCACGAAGCCTCCCAGCACAGCCCAGGCGGTCATCATACGCCGGCCTCCGCGTCTTTCGTGTACTGCACGGTCTTCACGAGGCGGAGCTGGCGCTTCTCGGCCCAGTCGGCGGCATCCAGCACATAGCCGCCCGCGTTGGGGCCGCACCACGCATAATAATCGCGCCTGGGCAGGGCGTACCGCTCCATCGCCGCCATCTGGGTGCCGCCGTGAGCCAGGATGACCAGCAGCTCTTCGCCGTCGGCCAGCGCCTTGTCCACCAGAGCAGAGAAGGCATTGCAGATGCGGTTCGAGAAGTCGTCCTTCCGCTCACCGTCGGGGCATTTGCTCTCGCAGTTGGCCTGCACCCACGCCTGATAATCGGCGTCGTGCTCCATCTCGACGTAGTTTTTGCCCTCGAAGCTGCCGAAGCACATCTCCTGCAGGTCCTTCACGACCACAAGCTCTGCCTCCGGGAAGAGCACCCGGGCCGTCTGGGCCGTCCGCTGCAGCGGAGTGATATAGACCACCTTCGGGTCGATGTCGGCCCGGCGCAGCTGGCTCAGGCCCTCCGCCGAGAGCGGGATGTCGCGCTGGCCCTGATAGCGCTTCTGGGCGTTGTATTCGGTCAGGCCGTGACGCAGCAGATAGATCAACATTGGGGTAATTCTCCTTTCAATACCGTCGGGATGCCGCAGAACATCTGCACCACGCAGTCGGCGCGCTCTGCCAGCAGGCAGGCCAGCCGTCCGGCGGCCTCCCGCCCGGCGCGCTCCTCAGCATCCATCGGGACAACACCGCCGCCGACCTCGGTGGCGATGACAATATCATATTCCGCCAGCTCCCGGGCCAGCGTTTCGAGCTGCTCCGGGGTCTGAGTCTCGGCGGCGGCGTCCTGCACATCGGCGATGACGCTGCCCCGGAAGTTCCGCGCAAAGGTGCGCTTGCCGCTGTAGAGCGGCCCTGTAATGAACATCATTTACAGCACTCCTCCCCACTGGCTGACGGCCAGCGCCGCCAGCATCCACAGCTCGGCCCGCTGTAAAAACCACCCGGCCAGGTCGCCGGTGATGCCGCCAAACTGCTTTTTTGCTACGAAATCATAGCGCCACAGCGCCAGAAGCGCTGCTGCCGCCAGCCCGCCGCCGCCCAGCGCCGTCAGCGCCAGGACGAGCAGAGCCGACAGGCCGCAGAGGAAGCGGCGGACGGTCTGCTTGTCGGCCGCTGTGGCGAAGGTATGGGCGAGGCCGGTATCCTTCGCCAGCGGGAATGCCGCTACGGCAAAGCCCGACAGCGCCCGCTCCAGCACCAGCGCCAGCGTCCAGCACAGGCCCACCCGGGGCGTGAACCGCACACTGCCGCAGAGGCCGAAGTAAGCCGCAAAGTAGCAGCACAGCCGGATGACAGCGAAGGCCCCACAGTGGGAGTCTTTCAGGATCTCAAGCTTTTTTTCGCGGTCGCCATAGCTCGAGAGGGCGTCCGAGGTGTCGGCATAGCCGTCGAGATGGATGCCGCCGGTGACGGCCACCGGCACGAGGCAGAACGCCGCCGCCCGGGCCAGCTCCGGCAGGGGCAGGACGCCGCAGAGGCACCACAGCCCGCCACACACCAGCCCGATGAGGGGGAAGGCGCACATGGCGTACCGCATATTTTTTTCGTTCCACTCGAACTGCGGCACCGGCAGGGCCGAAAACATCGCAAAGGCCACCGCGATGGTCTGCAAAACAGTCACAGCTTTTCTCCTCCTTTGTAGTACACCGGCAGGCCGCAGACCACCCGGCAGACGTTGTCCGCCCGGGCGGCGAAAGCGTTGTTCACCTGCGCCAGCGCCAGCAGATACTGGTCGGTGTCGCCCGCGTAGTCGGCACCGCCGCTGAACACCTCGTTCGATACGACGATAAGGTGATCGCACCCGGCGGCGAGGCGTTCCAGCCCGACCAAAACGGCCTCGGCGGTGTGCTTTCCTGCCCCGCCGGGGCTGTAAAGCTCGTTGGCAACGAGGTTGCCGAGGTCTTCCAGCAGGACGGTCCCCCGGCCGGGCAGAGCCAGACGGTCGAGGTGGAGCGGGCATTCCAGCGTTTCGAACTGCTTTTGCGCCCGCATTTTCCGGTGCTTTTCCACCCGGGCGGCGCACTCGGCATCCCAGACCTGCATGGTGGCGAGGTAATAGCGGGGCAGGCCGGTCTTGAGCACAAGGCTCTCGGCGTAGGCGCTTTTGCCGCTGGCCGCGCCGCCGAGCACCAGCGTCAGCATCCCGCACCCCCCTGCGGCGTGTAGGCTTCGATGCCGCCCTCTTCAAAGGAATAACAGCCATCGTAGACGGCCAGCGCCATATCCCACAGCGGGATGGCGGCCACCGCGCCGGTGCCTTCGCCCAGATGCAGGCCCGCCGTGATGAGGGCTTTTTTGTTCAGAGCATCCAGCACCAGTTTTGCGGCCGGTTCAGTGGAGCAGTGGCTTGCAAAAACAGCCTTGGCCGCCGCCGGGCAGAGCCGGACAGCGCAGAGCGCCGCCACACAGCTGATGAAGCCGTCGGCCAGCACCGGCACACCTTCCAGCGCACCGCCGAGGAAGACGCCGCAGAGCCCGGCAATATCGAAACCGCCCAGCTTTGCCAGCACGTCCAGTGCATCGGCAGAGTCGGGCTGATTTTTTGCGATGCCGCGATGGATGGCGTCGATCTTCCGGGCAAGTCCCTCGTCCGAAAGGCCCGCGCCCCGGCCCGTCATCACTTCGACGGGCTGGCCCAGCAGCACAGCGGCCACGGCGCTGGACGTCGTGGTGTTGCCGATGCCCATCTCACCGGTAGCCAGCAGGCCGACGCCCGCCTTCTTCTGCTCCTGCACCAGCCGGATGCCCCTGCCGATGGCCTCCACAGCCTCAGCCCTGCTCATAGCCGGGCCGAAGGTGAAGTCCGCTGTGCCGGGGGCGATGCGGCAGTCGAGGACGCCCGGGACCGGTTCGCCCGCGATGCCCATATCCACCGGCACCACCTCGCACCGGGCGGTCTGTGCCATCCGGCAGACGCTGGTGCGGCGGGCGGCGAGGTTCTCAGCCACGGCGCGGGTCACGCTGCTGTCGGTCTGGCTGACGCCCTGGGCCACCACACCGTTATCGGCGCAGAGCACCAGCACCGCCCGGCGGGAAATATCCAGCTTTGCGCTGCCGGTGAGGGCGGCGGCATCCTCGATGGTCGTTTCCAATCCGCCCAGCCCGCCCAGCGGCTTTGCAAGGCTGGCCCAGTGGGCGTGCGCCGCCGCCCGGGCGGCTTCGTCCGGCGGCGTGATGGCCGCACAGAGGGCGGCGAGTTCTGTCTCAGTCATGGTCTCTCCTGTAATTTTCAGCCGCGGCGGCAAAGCGCTGCGGCAGGGGCGTACCCGCCCAGTACAAATGCGGGAAGCCCGCATAGAAATGCTCGTCTATAAATCCGCACCGCCACTCTGCGCCGCCCACCGGCTTTTTTGCCGCGAGAGCCGCGCCGTTGGCGGTAGAATCCCAATGGTGGAATTCGTGGATGGGAAAGCTCTCCCCGGCCCGGAAGAGCATACTGTCCGAGTCTGCGCTCAGCGCGGCGTAGCCGAAGCGGACGAGACGTCCGGCATCTTTTGCTTCGCCCGGCAGAACGCCCACCATCGGCCAGCTCTGCCCCTCGGCGTCCGTGAGGCTCTGCCCCAGATAGAGGAAGCCCCCGCACTCGGCCGCTGTGGGCAGACCGAACTCGATTTTTCGCTTTATCTCGCGCAGAAGCGAGGTATTTTCACTCAATTCTCTTGCGTGAAGTTCCGGGTAGCCGCCGGGCAGATACAGCCCGCCGATGTTTTCCGGCAGAGCCGTGTCGCGGAGGGGGCTGAAAAAGACCACCTCTGCCCCGGCGTCCCGGAAGGCCTCCAGCGTCTCGGCGTAGGTAAAGCAGAACGCCTCGTCCTGCGCCACGGCGATGCGGACGCGGGCCGGAGGGGTCTCCGGCTGCACCGGCAGGGCGGGCGGCTCCTTTTCGCAGAGGGCCAGCAGACGGGGCCAGTCGATGTGCTCCTCTGCCGCGTCGGCCAGAAGGGCCAGCTTCTGCTGTAAATTTTCCACTTCCGCCGCCGTGTAGAGGCCCAGATGGCGGGAACCGATGACGGCCTCCGGGAGTTTCGGCAGAAAGCCCAGCACCGGCAGACCCGTCTCTTTTTCCAGCATCGGGGCCAGCAGAGCGTGCATCCGGGCCGTGCAGTTGTTCAGCAGGATGCCTGCGATGTGGCTGGGAGTGCGGAAGCTTTTCAGCCCGCTCAGCTCTGCGGCCAGCGTCAGGCTCTGACCCTTCGGCTCCACCACCAGCAGCACCGGCAGGTCCAGCGTGTCGGCCAGATGCCACGCGCTGGCCCTGTCGCTCACGCCCCCGAGGCCGTCATAAAAGCCCATGGCCCCCTCGCACACCGCCGCACCGTGTCCGGCGGCACCCTTCGCGTAGAGGGTGCGCACCGTCTCGGGCGCAGAGAAAAAGAGGTCGAGGCTGCGGCTCTCCACCCCCAGCACGGCCCGGTGGAACATGGGGTCGATGTAGTCCGGCCCGCTCTTGAAGGCGCAGGGCGCACAGCCCCGCCGCTTCAGCGCCATGAGCAGGGCGCAGGTCATGGTGGTCTTGCCGCTGCCCGAGCGGGGTGCCGCCAGCAGAAACTGTATCATGTCATTCTCCTGTGATGAGGTAGATGGGGTTCTGGGCCATCATCAGATGCAGCCCGCCCACGACCTTGGCCCGGCTGACGGCGATCTGGCTCACCTGCACGGTCCGGCCTTTGGCCGTCAGCGCGGCCACCGCCGCCGAAAGGGTCTCGAGGGCGATGGCCGACGCACAGATGCGGGCGTCGGGGTTCTTATCCAGCGCTGCGTCCACGATGGCGGCAAGGCTGCCCTTGCTGCCGCCGATGAAGACAGCGTCCGGCGCGGGCAGGTCCGAAAGGGCGTCGGGGGCAAGCCCCTCCACGAGGACGAGGTTCCGGGTCCTGAATTTTTCGCGGTTGGCTTTGATGAGCGCACAGCCCTCCGGCCTGCACTCCACCGCGTAGACCCGGCCCCGGGGCGCGGCCAATGCCAGCTCCACACTGACGCTGCCCGTCCCGGCCCCCACGTCCCACAGGATGTCTTCCGGGCGGACGGCCAGCTTCGCCAGCACAGCGGCCCGGACTTCCTGCTTGGTCATGGGAACGTCGCCCCGCTCGAAGGCTTCGTCCGGCAGGCCCGGGGCGCGGCGGGGCAGTCCCTCCACCGCCTCCACGAGAAGGACGCTCAGGCTGTTGAACCGGCCTGCGGCCAGCTCTTTGACGCTGCCGCGGAAGAGCTTTTCTTCCGGTGTGCCGAGGCACTGGCCCACGACGGCCTGCATGTCCCCGAAGCCCTCTGCCTCCAGCTGGGCGCAGAGGGTGGCGGGGTCTTCGCTGCCGCCGGTGAGGAAGAAGGTGGGTCTGCCCTGCATACACTCGGCCACCGGGTCGCAGGTGCGGCCATGGGCCGAAACAAGGTTCCACCCCTGCCACGGACGGCCCAGCGCCGCCGCCAGCAGCTGGATGCTGGAAAGGCCGGGCAGCACCCGGGCGCGGACGCCGAGGGCCTCCAGCTTTTCCATCATGGAGGACGCGCCGGAGTAAAAGCCGGTGTCGCCGCTGTAGACCAGCACGGCATTCTCTGCGCCGGAAGTCTGCAGCAGCTCTGCCACCTCGTCGGGGCGGTAGGCGGCGGCGCGGTTCTCGGTGCAGCCGGCAGGCAGGACTGCCAGCAGACGCCGTGCGCCCAGGATGAGGTCGGCCTGCCGCAGTGCGGCCAGGCCCTGAAGGGTCAGGTTCTCCGGCTGGCCGGAGCCCATGCCGATGAGTGTCACGTTCATCTTATCATCTCCTTGCAGCGTTTCAGCACCTCGGAAGCCGTCTCGCCCTGCTCGGGCGGGCGGCGGATGACCACCAGCTGCGCCCCGGCGGCAGAGGCGGCGGCGGCTTTTTCGTCGAAGCCCCCGGCTGCGCCGCCATCCTTTGTGACGAGCCAGCGGATATGGAACTGCTCCATCATGGCCTGATTGAGGGCAAAGCTGAAGGGGCCCTGCATGGCGATGATGTTGCGGTGGGGGATGTTCGCCGCCTCGCAGGCCGCGATGCTTTCCAGCGTGGGCAGGACTCGGGGGTAGAGCCGCTCGGGCGGGATGGCCCCGAACTGCGCCAGCTCCTTGGCCCCGGTGGCCAATAGAAGGTTGCCCTCTTTTGCGGCCAATGCTTCTGCCGCCTGCTTTGCGCTCTCAAAGACGAGACAGTTTTCCGGCAGCGGACTGGCCGGGCGCAGCAGGCGGAGGTATTCCACCCCGGCCTTCTCTGCCGCTGCTTTGATGTTTTTGGTCGCCTCCACTGCGTAGGGGTGGGTGGCGTCGATGCAGAGGGCGGCATCCCCCAAGAGCACGGCCATCTCATCGGGCAGGAGCCGCCCGCACCGGACGGTGACGCCGGGGGTGCTCCCCTGCTCTTCCTGCCCCAGCGGGGTGGCCACGCTGACGGTGACTTCGATGCCCAGCGCCGCCAGCTGGCGGGAAAGCTCCCGCCCCTCGGTGGTGCCGCTGAAAACGACGACGTTCATCGGCGGTACCCCCGCGGCGTGACCATCCGCCCGCTCAGCGCGCGGGTGGCGGCGTTGCCCACAAAGACGGTGGTGAACATATCCACCTCGGCATCCCGGAGCTGGCTGAGGGGCAGGATGTGCTTTTCCTGCCCTTCCCGGCCGATGTTCCGCACAGAACCGCAGAGGGTGTCCGGGGCTTTGCCGTTGGCCAGCAGGACGTCCACGGCCCGGCGCAGATAGTCCGGGCGGCCCTTGGACGAGGGATTGTACAGCGCCAGTGCGAAATCGCCCTGAGCAGCGCAGGCCAGCCGCTTTTCGATGACCTCCCACGGCGTGAGGCGGTCCGACAGCGAGATGACGCAGAAATCGTGGGCCAGCGGCGCACCCAGCACGGCCCCGCCGCTGAGGGCGGCGGTCAGGCCGGGGACGACCTCCACGTTGACGTCCGGGTATTCTTCGGCCAGCTCCAGCAGCGGGCTGGCCATGCCGTAGACCCCGGCGTCGCCGGAGCAGACCAGCGCCACGTCCCGACCCGCCCGGGCGGTGTCCAGCGCCCAGCGGCAGCGGTCGATCTCCCGGGTCATGCCGGTGGTGTAGCACTCTTTTTCCGGGTAGAGGGGGCGCACAAGGTCGATGTAGACCGTATAGCCGCACAACACCTCGGCCTGCTGCAAGGCGCTCTGCGCCTGCACGGTCAGAAACTGTCCGCCGCCGGGGCCAAGCCCCACGACGAACACGGTCTTTTTCCTCTCACTCATTGCTCTGTCCTCCAATCGGGTGCAAAGGGGCGGACGGCCAGCGCCAGCGTCACGCCGCCGCCTGCCGTTTTGGGCAGAAGGAGCATCCCGCCCGAGGCTTTTACCGCTGAGCGCTCACAGACGTTGTCCACGCCGGTGACACTTGCCACAAAGGCCGACGGGGTGAACTGTCCCGGCACAGCCCGCAGTTCGTCGGCCGGATAGAACGTGATGGGCCAGCCGTGGGCTTTGCAGAACGCTGCAAGCCCCGGCTCATCTTTTTTCAGGTCGATGCTGGCGGCGGCGCAGACCGCCGCCGGGCTGAGGCCGGACGCGGCACAGAACGCCGCGAAGGCTTCTTCCAGCTGCTGGGCCGTCGTGCCGCGGCGGCACCCCACCCCCAGTACCCCGATGCGGGGGACGAGGTGGAGCGCCCCGCCCTGCGGCGTGAGGGTCAGGGCGAAGTCGGCGGCTTCGGGTGCGTCAGTCTTTTCCACGCCGGCGGGGGACTCCCCCGCCACCGGCCACGGCGACCAGTACCGGACCGTCTGCCCGGCCAGCAGGGCGCCGCTGACCCGCTTGATGCGCTCCGGCTCAAGGACAGCGCAGTTCTGGGCCTTGGCCCAGAGGTCCACGGCGAAGAGGCCGTTGACGTCGGTGGCCGTCGTGATGACCGGCACCGCGCCGCACGCTTTTGCCAGCGCCCGGGCCAGCGCGTTTGCACCGCCCAGATGGCCCGACAGGAGCGGCACGGCGAAGTTCCCGCCCTCGTCCACGACCACCACCGCCGGGTCGGCGGCCTTGCTTTTGCAGTGGGGCGCGATGGCCCGCACCGCGATGCCCACAGCTCCCACAAAAATCAGGGCCTCATCCTGTGCAAAATGCTCCGCCGTCCAGCCTTTCAGGGTCACGTCCCCGCCGCAGCGGCTCACGCTGCCGGGCAGAGCTTCCGCCAGCCGACGGGCCAGCGCCTCGCCCTTTGCGGTAAAGGCCAGATATGCCCGGCTCACTGCCCGGCCTCCGTCCCCTGCCGGAACTCGGTGGTAAAGGCGGGGTCGTAAAGCTTGCTGCGCTCGTAGTTTTCGCCCAGAAAGTCGCCCACGACGATGAGGGCGGTCTTGGTGATGCCGTTTTTGCGGGTCTCCTCGGCCAGTGTGGAGACGGTGCAGCGCACCACCTTCTGCTCGGGCCAGGTGGCCTTATAGACCACAGCGGCGGGGGTATCGGGGCGGTAGCCGCCGCTCTCGAGAAGGGCCTGCCGGACTTTGTCCACCAGCCCGATGGAGAGGAAGATGACCATGGTAGCCCCGTGAGCGGCCAGCTTTGCCAGCTGTTCGGCCTCGGGGACAGGAGTGCGGCCCTCCATCCGGGTGATGATGACGGTCTGGCTCACGTTGGGCAGGGTGTACTCGGCACAGAGCGCCGCCGCCGCGCCGCAGAAGCTGGACACGCCCGGGGTGTCGTCATAAGGGATGCCGTCGGCATCCAGCGCGTCCATCTGCTCCCGGATGGCCCCGTAGAGGCAGGGGTCGCCGGTGTGGAGGCGGACCGTAGTGCCTCCGGCCTTTTCGGTGGCACGGATGGTGTCCAGCACCTGTTCCAGCGTCATCTCGGCGCTGTTGTAGATGGCACAGCCGGGCTTCGCCAGCCCCAGCAGGGCCGGGTTGACGAGACTGCCCGCGTAGATGATGCAGTCGGCATCGGCCAGCAGGGCCGCGCCCCGCCGGGTGATGAGGTCGGGCGCGCCCGGCCCGGCTCCTACAAAATGGACCATATCTTACCCCTCCTTCACCAAAATCGTTGCGAAATAGCCCGCCGACCTAGCCGGGTCGTAATCGGTCAGGTCGGCCCAGACCTCCTCGTTCGGCAGGCCGCAGTTACAGACCATCGCGCTCCGGCTCAGAAGCCCGGCGTCGGCCAGCGCGGCCAGCGTCTCGGGCAGCTGACGGCCCGATTTCATCAGCACTTTCGCGCCCGGTGCGGCCAGCACCTCAGCGGCGCAGCGCCCCGGGGCGATGGTCAGCGGCTGCTCCATGCCGCCCGTCAGGGACTGGCCCAGCCGGGCCGCAGCGGCGCAGAAGCTCGTCACGCCGGGGAGCATCACGGTCTTGCAGCCCTCGGCCTCCAAGATCTCCTGTAAATAACCGAACGTGGCGTAGACGGACAGGTCGCCGAGGTTGAGCATGGCGACATCCTGCCCGGCGTCGAGATATTTTTTCACGGCCCGGGCCGCCTCGATGTGGGCGGCTTTCTGCACCGCCGGGTCAAGGCTCATGGCGAAGCGCAGCGGCAGGATGGTCTTGCCGCTCAGCTCCACCGCACCTTTTGCGATGTCCAGCGCCAGCATCCCGCCCTTCGGGGTCTGGGGCGCGGCGATGACCGGGCAGTTTTCGAGGCGGCGGACAGCCTGCAGGGTCATGAGCTCCGGGTCGCCCGGGCCGACGCTGACGCCGTAAAAAGTGCCTATCCGTTTTTCCATTCGCCCAGCAGCTCCTTTGCAGTTCTGGTCTGGCCCAGCGGGCCGTATTGATTCGAGAAGAGCACCGCGCCCACCCGGAACGCCCCGGCGGCGCGGCGGTCGAGGTGGAGCTGGATGGCATCCAGCAGACTGGACAGCACCGGCTCTCTCATCTCTGCTTTGTCTAAGATCTCCATGCAGGCGTCGGTGGTGGCCGCGTTCATCAGGGCCGCGCAGACGTCCCGGGATGCACCACAGAGGGCGGCGTGGGCGCAGAGCAGCTCGGTGCGGCAGTCGGCCGTGCGGGAGTGGGTGTTCATGACGCCGCCCGCCAGCTTGACCAGCTTGCCGATGTGGCCCACCAGCACCACCTGCTCGAATTTTGACGCCGCTGCCATATCCATCGTATCCCCGATGAAGTTCGAGGTCTTGACCACCGGGATATTCTTTAGGGCGGGCATCTTCTCGTGGAGATAGTCGAGGCCGTAGTTTCCCGGGGCAAGGATGAGCCGCCGGGGGCTGACCGCCCGGAGCGCCGCCTGCCCCATTTCCAGCTGGATGGTGTCGAGGATGGCCTGCTGGCTCATGGGCTCGACGATGCCGCTGGTGCCGAGGACGCTGAGGCCCCCTTCCACGCCCATATGGGGGTTGAAGGTGCGCTTCGCCGTTTCGGCCCCGCCCTCGATGGAGATGGTGACATCGAAGCCGCCCGCGTACCCGGCAGATTCGGCCTCTTTTTCCAGCGCTTCCTTTATCATGGCCCGGGGGACGTGGTTGATGGCTGCTTCGCCCACGGGCTGGTCGAGACCGGGCTTTGTTACCCGGCCCACGCCCTCACCGCCGTGGATGCGCACCTCGCCGGCCAGTTCGGGCCGGAGGGCGACACTGGCGATGACCGGCAGACCGGTGGTCACGTCCACATCGTCGCCGCCGTCCTTCCGAATGGCGCACTCGGCCCCCTCGCCGGACAGGCGGCAGAAGATGGGCTCCACCTCCACCACGATGCCCTTCGGGGTGCGGAGGGCCACCGTCTCGGGGGTGCGGCCGGTGAGCAGCAGCCGTGCCGCGCCCGCCGCGCCCAGCGCCGCACAGGTGCCGGTGGTGTAGCCGCAGCGCAGGAGCTTCTGGCCGCTGCGGACGTAGTGCTCAAAGAGCGGGCGCTTTTCCTCCGGCGCTTTTTCTTCGCCGTAGAGGAATGCGTACTGCTCATCGGTCAGAGCATAAATTTTGCAGATGTTTTCCCGGGCAAAGGCTTTTTCCGGCGTCATGACGTCCGAGACGCCCGCCGCCGAGACGCAGACGACCTTATCGGAAATTTTCTGCGCCAGCTCCAGCTCGTGGAGGCTCAGGATGACGGCCATCTTCTTGTCGCGGGCGAGGCTTTTCAGGATGGCCAGCAATTCGGCCTTGCCCTTGATGTCGAGGAAAGACGTAGGCTCGTCCAATAATATCAGCTCCGGCTGCTGGCAGATGGCCCGGGCCAGCAGGATGCGCTGGCGCTGGCCGTCGCTGATGCGGTTGAAGTCCCGGCCCGCCAGCGCCTCGGCCCCCACGAGGGCCAGCGCGGCATGGACCTGGCGCTTATCTTCTGCCGAGAGGACACCCAGCCGCCCCGTGTAGGGGTAGCGCCCGGCGGACGCCATCTCGAAGCAGGTGGTCAGCTCGGTGCGGCGGGTGTGAGGCACCATCAGAGCCATTTTGCGGGCGCGCTCCGGGCCGGAGCAGTCCGCGAGATCTTTGCCGTCCAGCAGCACAGCGCCTCCCTGGGGGGCCAGCTGCGCTGCCAGCGTCTTGAGCAGGGTGGATTTTCCCGCGCCGTTGGGGCCGATGAGAGTGAGGATGGTCCCCTTCCCGACGCCGAGGCCGATGTGCTCCATCAGGGGCGTTTTGCCGTAGCCGATGGCAAGGTCCTCGGCGCGGCAGTAGAATTTCGGATCGCTCATTCCCGGCCCTCCTGTGTCTGGCGGCGCACCAGCAGCCAGATGACCACCGGCGCACCGAAAACTGCCGTCACCGAGCTGATGGACAGCTCAGTGGGCGCGAACAGGCTGCGGGCGATGAGGTCGCAGAGCAGGCAGAACGCTGCCCCGCCCAGACAGCAGCCCGGCAGGACATAAAGGGGCTTTGCGCTGCCCAGCAGGTTCTTGACCAGATGCGGCACCGCGATGCCCACAAAGGAGATGGGGCCTGCAAAGGCCGTCACGCAGGCGGAAAGCAGGCTGGAAAGCAGCACGAGGGCCGTCGAGAAGGCCCGCACCGGCACGCCGACGCTCCTGGCGTAGCTCTCGCCCATCTGGTAGGCCGCCATGGGCTTCGAGAGCAGGAACGCCGCCGCCAGCGCGGGCAGCACCACGCAGGCCGCTGCACCCACGTTGGCCCAGGTCATGCCGGAAAAGCTGCCCATCGACCAGTTGTGGAGATTGACGATGTTGGAGTCCTGAGCAAAGGTCACCACGATGTCGGTGACAGCCGAGCAGATGTAACCGATCATGATGCCGCAGATGACGAGGATGCTCATCCGCGGCACCCGCCGGGCCACCACCAGCACGAAGGCCATCGCCGCCATCGAGCCTGCAAAGGCGGCGATGATGAGGGTGGCCGAGCCGGTGAGCAGCCCCTGCTGTAAAAACACCACCATCGTCAGGGCCACCGCCAGCTTTGCGCCGCTGGACACGCCCATGACGAAGGGGCCGGCGATGGGGTTGGCGAAGAAGGTCTGCAGGAGGTAGCCCGCCGCCGAGAGGGCCGCGCCCAGCAGCACGACCATGACCGCCCGGGGCAGGCGGAGCTGGAGCACGATGCCCACGGCCAGCGCATCTTCGCCCCGACCCAGCAGAGCCGCTGCCACCGCGCCGGGCGTCAGGGACACACTGCCCCAGAACAGGTTGAGTGCAAACAGCACCGCGACCCCCGCCATGAGGGCGAGGTACGCGAGGCTGAGGCGGCGGGTGGTGGTCATGACAAAGCTCCTTTTTATACGATGCGCTGTAAGAAACGGAGGGACGCCGGGTCGGGCGAGCCCTCGGTGAAGACGAGGTTCATATCCGAGATGAGGTCGGCCAGCTCCATGCTCTGCTGGAAGAGGCTCTGGGCCGTACACCAGCAGTCGCCGGACTGGACGGCCTTGAAATCTGCCAGCATCGGGCATTTTTCGATGAGCTGGTCACGGGTCTCCATCACGCCCTCGATGGTGCTGTTGTAGATGAGGACGTCGGCGTCCCTGGCCCGGGCGTAGAAGGTCTCCAGCGGCAGTTTGATGGTGGACTGGGCCGACGTCTCCCCCTCGAGGTCGTCGAAGATGTAGACGCCGCCGGCCATCTCCACCATCTGGGCCACATAGTCGCTGGTGCGGCGGACGGTGATGAGGTTGTTGGTGGTGATGGAGAAGAAGGCCGCGGTCTTGCCCGTGTTCTCCTGCTCGAGGATGGGGGTCACCTGCTCCACCTTCTGGCGAAAGACCTCTTCCGCCATCTCAGTCTTATTCAGCAGGATGCCGTAGAGCTTGAGCCACTCCATCCGGGCCAGCGGGCCGCTCTCGTAGCTCGAGCGCTCCACGAGGACCGGCACGCCGAACTTCTCCAGCTGCTCCTTGACCTCGGGGTCGTGGAGCACCATGGTGTTTTCGATGGCGAGGGTGCAGCCGACGGCAAGGATGCGCTCATAGTCCGGGGCGCTGTACTTGCCCGCGTAGGCGATGCGGCCCTCCTGCATGGCCTGTCTGGCCTCTTCCACATACCAGCCCTCGGCCTTCGTGCCGGAGAGGGCGATGCTGTCCAGCGCGTCCAGATGGACGAAGAGGTCCATCACCGAAGTGGAGACGAGATAAATATGATCCAGCGGCTGGCGCAGCAGAACGACGTCCTCGGGCAGGTCGTCCACCTCGGCGGCCCCTTCAGGGACGACGAGGAACCGCCCGGCGTCCGGGATGTCGATCATCACATAGCCGCCCTCATAGCAGTCGGCGGAAAACTGGGTGGCATAGTCCAGCGGATAGCTGTGGTCGAACACGAGGGATGCTGTATTGGCCGGGGCAGTCTTGTTCTGCCCGCAGCCCGCAAGGGTGAGGGCGGCGGCAGGCAGGGCTTTCAGGAAATTGCGGCGTTTCATCGTCACTTTGCCTCGATCAGGGATGCAGAGGCGAAGGTCAGCGTATACTCAATCTCATGCGGGGTGCTCATGGCGACGGTATCGCCCACCACATCCAGCGGGGTGTCGAGAGCAGTGACGGGGATCTCGAAGGTGGAGTTGCCCTCGGTGTTGGTGGGCAGATACTTCTCGCCGTCCACCAGCATATAGTCGTAGTTGGGGCTGGACCAGACGATGGTGGCGGTCATCCTGCCGTCGGCCACGGTCAGGGCCGCAGGGCTTTCCACGGTGGCGCGGCCGGAGCCGCCCTCGAGGGTCACATCGCAGGTGTAGGTGCCGTCGGCAGGCGCTTCCGCCGCAGCAGGCTGGGCGTTGGCGACACGGACGGTATGGTCGTACCACTTGCCCTTGGTGCCGAGGATGGCCAGCTGGAAGTCCTCGTCCAGAGCCTTCACCGGGATGTCGAAGCCGTAGACCTCATCCGAGGTGCCGTCGCTGTAGTTCACCACATCGGTGGTGGGCTGGAGCCAGTCGGCCTCGTGGGAGGCCGCGTCCTCTGCCATGCCGACGTAGAGGTTGACGATCTTCTTGGAGGCGAGACTGACGTGGAAGGTCATCTGACCATCCTTCACGGTCAGGGTCCCCTTGCCGTCGTTGGCCTCGTTGGCATGGAACATGGAGCTGTCGGTGTCAAAGTCGGCGGTGTAGACGCCGTCGGGCAGAGCGGCCTCTGACGCCGGTTCGGAAGCAGCCTCGCTCACGGCAGAGGAGGCCGCAGCCTCGGAGGAAGCGGCAGAGCTGGCCGGGGCGCTGGATGCGCCGCAGCCGGTGAGAGAACCAGCCAGCACAGCGCCGGCCAGCAGAAGAGCAAATTTATGGTTCAGTTTCATGATGATATACCTCGAAGTATCTATTTTACAGAAAAGATTATAACACGCAATGGCCCGAATTCAAAGCAGGCCGAAAAAGAAATTGCCCGAAAAGGCACTCCTTTCCGGGCAATCATAAACTTATGCTCAGCCGTTCAGGGAATCGACAGCGGCCTTGGTATGTGCGACGTAGAGCTGCTGGATGTCAGCGACCTCGCCCAGACCGGCGATCTGGCAATCGACAGAATCGAATTCGCCGGAGGCCTCGAACTGGCTCTTCCAGGAATCCTCGTCGTCGCCCGCCATATCGTTGTTGGCGTGGTCGCCTGCAACGACCATCAGGGGACGCAGGACGACCTTGGTGTAGCCGGCGGCCTTGACAGCCTCGATGACGTTCTCGCAGGCAGTCTCCTCCGGCTCACCCTCGACGGTGCCGATGAAGACGTTCTTGTAGCCCAGAGCGTTCATCTGAGACTGCATCTGGGTGTAGCTCACCTTTGCAGTGTGAGAGGTGCCGTGGCCCATGAAGACGAAGGCGGTGCCGTCCTCAGCAGCGGCGTCCAGACTGTCGAAACCGGCGGTCTTGACAGCCTCGGCGGTGATGGCCTTGGCGACAGCTTCCTTGTCGGCGTTGATGACGGTGGCATCGCTGCCCACCTCGCCCAGCAGAGGCTCGGCGATGGCGACGGACTCAAACTTATCGCGGTAGCTGTCCACCATCTCCATCATCTCGTCGTACTCAGCGCCATGCATCAGGTGGGTGGGCTGGACGACCAGATTCTTCACGCCGTTGGCAACAGCGCGCTCCAGAGCCTGCTCCATGTTGTCGATCTTCTCGCCGTCACGGGCCTGGACATGGTTGATGATGATCTGTGCGGTGAAGGCACGGCGGACAGACCAGTCGGGATATGCGGCCTGGATGGCGTCCTCGATGCCCTTGATGTCCGCTGCGCGGCTGTTGTTGAAGGAGGTGCCGAAGCTGACGACCAGGATCTCGTTGTCGCCGATGTTGTCCTCATTGCGGGCGTCGTCCTTAGAGGCGTCGCCGGTGTCGCGGCCAAAGTAATCGGGATCAGCCTCTTCACCCTCGACCATCTCCTTCTGGGCGTCGGTCAGGGCGTCCCATGCGGCCTTGGCGGCCTCGCACTGGGCGTCGGTGTTCTCGTTGCGCTCCTGCACATAGATGGCGTCGATGAGGTCTGCCACCTTCTTTGCTGCCATTTCATCAGCCTCCTCGCTGCTCACCTCGCTGGCGGCGGCAGAGCTTGCGGCAGTGCTGCTGGCGGCAGTAGAAGAAGATGCACCGCAGCCGGTGAGCACACCGGCACACAGGGCCAGTGCGGCGGCAGCGGCGGTGACGCGCTGCCAGTTCTTGTTGGTTGCCTTACGCATTGTTTGAGTCCTTTCTGTTGTGTGGAATGTACGTTTCCGATAGAAAGGGTACGAAACGGGGGCCAGCTCAAACGAAAAAAGAGCCTTTTCACCGCGCGGAAGGCACAGCAAAAAGACCCTTTGAACGTTCGGGCTTTTTGGTACGACCAATTCCTCGTGATCCGGAGCCGGACGCTCCTGTACCAACAGCGGGCAGGTTTCCTGACTGAAAGCTCACCGCCCGCTGCCGCCTTCCCAGAGGCAAAGCCTCCAGTGACCGGCGCTGAGCGCCAAGGCAGCGGACTCCCTTATCACAGTGACGAGATCGCGCGGGACTCGCACCCGCTTCCCTTTTACCCTCCCGGCCGGGGACGAAGCCCCGGCGGCAGGCACCTGCTGTTTTCTATTCAGACGAGGTGAAGTATATCACACTCCGCCCTAAAATGCAATATCTCAACCCTCCTGCGGCACGGTCCAGACCATGCCCAGCGCTTCGAGCTTTGCGATGCGCTCCGCCGTCAGCTTTTTCTCGGCACAGGCGTAGTTTTCGCGCATCCGGCGGACCCAGTCGCCGAGGCAGAAGCCGTCTTCGGTCTTATAGTTCACCGGCACCAGCAGATTGCCGTGGGCGGCGCAGTACTCTTCGGCACGGCGGAACGCCCCGGCCCACTTGGCCTCCCGGGCGTCCCACTGCATCCCGATGGCATCCAGCAGAGCGATATGCTCCGGCGTCACCTGGAACGAGCCGGGCCGGGCCTTGCGGGCAGCCCGGAGGTTCGAGATCCAGACGCCCAGACGGAAGCCGTTCTCGTCTACATATCCGGCAGGCACGAGGAGACTGCCCTTCTTCTCGGCGTAGAGCCTGGCGCTCTGGTAGTTATCCAGCCAGTTCTGCTCCCGCACGCTGCACGCGGGCGGCACCGGGGCGCTGAGGCGTCGGCCTTTTTCGCCCTTGAACAGCTCTTTCAGGGCCGCTCGGCGCTCGGCGGAGAGCTTTTTGCCCTCCCGCAGCATCTGCTTCTGACGGGACAGCCAGCTGCCCAGCCAGATGCCGTCCTCCGTCCGGTACTGGGCCGGAACGGCCAGACTGCCGTGCTCCTTTTTGTATTCCACGGCCAGCTCGTAGCGGTGCTGCCACGAGTCGGTCTTTTCCCAGTTCATGCCCAGCTCGTCCAGCAGGGCTTTCCGCTCCGGCGTCACCCGGGCGCTGCTGCGCTCGGGGTTCTGCCATGCGTACCGCTGCCGGGACACCCACTTGCCCAGCAGGATGCCGTCTTCGTCGGTGTACTCGGTGGGGACGTCGAGGTTCCCGTGGGCGGCGTGGTACTTCACGGCGGCCTCGTAGGCGGTCTGCCACTTGCGGTCGTTCCGGTTCGTCCAGTCCACTTCCAGCGCTTCCAGCTTTTCGATCTGGGCGTCGGTCAGCACACCTTCTTTATAAGCGGCACGCTGACTGCCCAGCCAGACGCCCAGCGCCATGCCGTCCGGCGTGACATACTTGACGGGAATTTCCAGCGTGTGATTTTCCAGATAATACTGGACGGCGGCGGCATAGCTCTTCTCCCAGAGGATGCTGCCGGTGTCCCACACCATGCCCAGTGCCTCGAGGCGTTCGACGCGGTCTGACGGCAGGTTCCCGCTCAGATAGCGCTGGCGGTTATAGACGATCCACTCGCCCAGCGCAAAGCCGTCCTTATCCTTATAATGGACCGGCACCAGCAGGTCGCTGTGGCTGCCGCGGTACCGCCGGGCCGAAGCACAGCCGTTCTCCCACGCCAGCTCGAGCCGCTTTTTCCAGTTCATGCCGATTTTGTCCAGCCGGGCGGCCTGCTCGGCGGTGAGACGGCCCTTTTTCTTTCCGGCCCGGACAAGGCGCTGGTTTTCCAGCCAGCGGCCCACGGCCACGCCCCCAAAGCGGTAGGAGCGAGGCACGTCCAGCGTCTTTCCCTCTGCCGTCATCTGCTTTGCGGCGGCATAATAGCGCTCCCAGTCGGAGTCCAGCGCGCGGCGGAGCTGCCGGTAAGCCCGGCGGCAGGCAGAAAGGGGCTCTTCCAGCGGGAAGGCTTCTGCCCCCGCCGCGCTGCACTCCTTCCGCAGCTGCTGCACACAGGTCAGCGCCTCAAAGGCCGCGCTCAGCTCTGCCACCGGCACACTGCCGCAGGCTGCAAGGGCGCGGGCCAGCATCTGCCGGTATGCGGCCGATCCAGCGCTGCGGCGCACCAGCACCACGCCCGAGATCCCGGCCAGAGGTGACTGCACCGCCGGGCCGTTGGCACAGACCAGCAGCCGGAGGGTGGCCGCTTCGTCGGCCGCAAAGCCTTCTGCATCCTTATAAATATGTGTTCCTGCACCAAACAGCTTCTCGGCCTGCTCTGCGGTCTGCGCCGCCGCTGCATCATCCTCGCAGAGGACAAGATACCGTCCGGCAGCATCCGGGAGCCACTGCGCCAGCAGCTGTTCCACCGGCGGAAGCTTCTCTACGGCGAGGCTCAGAGCCTGATATTTCTCGGCGTTGGGGTCAGGGCAGCCCGGCAGATGGAGGTTTTTCACCTCAGCACGGAGGCGGGCCATCGCATCTTCCAGCGGCCAGAGCAGAGCCGTATAGGAGGCCGGCATGGGCAGCAGGCCCTCGGCCATCGCCCCGCCCAGCGCCAGCGGCTCCACGATGGCGTCAGCCAGCATCTCCTCGGCAGCGCGGCAGCTGTCGCCCGGGGCGTCCGGCTCCCCCAGAGCCAGCAGCTTTGCCCCCGGGCAGAGGCGGAACAGCGGCTGGACGCAGTCGGTCCAGTCCTTTGCGCTCATCTCCCTCCAGCCGTCCAGCACCAGCAGGCCGGGCCGGAACTCAGCCAGCGCCACCCAGCCCAGCGCATTCTGCACGGCCAGCTGCTCGCAGCTCATCAGCCGCACCCGGCCGTCCAGCGTCCGGCCCAGCCGCTTTGTCAGGGCGCGGCGCAGTTCCAGACGGGCAGCGCAGGACACCACCCAGAGCACGCGCATCTCGGGGTGGGCGTCCAGCAGCTCCCACACGATGCAGCCCTTGCCCGTACCCGCCGGGCGCACCAGCGCAGCACAGTTTTTCTGCTGCAGTCCAGCCTCCGCTGCACGGCAGGCTGTTTTATTTGAATCATCTACCAAAATCGACATATCTTATCCTTTCTGCCCCTTCCGAGGGTTCAGAAATTCGCTTTTTCTGCAAAAAAGAAACGCGCCTGCGCAAAGCCGGCTTTCCTGCCTGCGCTGCGCCTGCGTTTTTCCTGCAAAAATGTTACTTTCATGCTCTATTTTTATCATAAAAGTTTATTTCTTGTCAAGATGATTTGCACAGATTTTTCCAAATAATTTTACATTCCCTTTTCCCGGAAATTCCGGGACCGTTCCCTGCTGGCCGTTGACGGCGGGGACAGTTGGTGGTAGACTTTTTTCATCGGCTCCCCTTTTGGCGGGAGACTCCCCTATTTATGATATGTGAGGTAATCGATATGAACATCATCAGCACCAAAAAAGCTCCCGGCGCCATCGGCCCCTACTCTCAGGGCTACACCGTGGGCGGTCTCGTCTTCACCTCCGGCCAGATCCCGGTAGACCCCGCCACCGGCGCAGTCGCCGAGGGCATCGCCGCACAGGCTGACCAGAGCTGCCGCAATGTGGGCGCTATCCTGGAAGCTGCCGGCGTGGGCTTTGACAAGGTGGTCAAGACCACCTGCTTCCTGGCCGACATCGCCGACTTTGCCGCTTTCAACGAGGTGTACGCCAGGTATTTCACCTCCAAGCCCGCCCGCAGCTGCGTGGCCGTGAAAGACCTGCCCAAGGGCGTGCTCTGCGAGATCGAAGCCATCGCTGAGGCCTAAGCCGCCTTTTCAGCGCAAAGAGGGGCCGTCTGCACTCTATTCCAAGTGCGGACGGCCCCTTTTGTCTGTCTTCGATTCCAGTTTTTCATACTGGCCAACTTTCCCAGCCGGAGAAATTGACTTCGTTTTTCGCTTTTGTTACAATAGAATCAAACTGTTGTAAAAGATTTCCGGTCAAATTTGAAAGAGAGGTCCCTGCCCATGTCCAATTCCCGTGTTGAAAGCCACAGCCGCGCCGAATTGCGCAACAAGATCATCAGCGCAGCCACCCTGCTCGAGATCCTGTTGTCCGGCCTCGTCCTCATCGGCCTGCTGCTGTCGATGGTGCCGCTGCTGCAGTGGATGCCCGGCCTGCTGTTCGACGGCAACGACGTCGAGGTGAGCATCTTCTTACAGCGGGCGCTGGACATCGTCATCGGCATCGAGTTCATCAAGATGCTGGCCAAGCACAGCCCCGGTTCCAGCCTCGAAGTGCTGCTCTACGCCATCGCCCGCCACATGGTGGTGGGTCACGAGTCCGCCATGGAGAACCTGCTGAGCGTGGGCGCCATCGCCCTCATCTTCGTCGTGCGGAAGTTCTTCTTCGTGCCGGCCTTCGGCGCTCATCTGCCCGACGGCCACCCCGCACCCGACCTTTCCCCCAGCCAGAGCGGCATCCCGTCAGAGGAATTCGCCGCCCGGCTGCGCAAGCACCTGCATCATGACGACACCGACACGGAGCTTGAAGTCGCCATCGAAGACCCCAAGTACGAGGACAACACCGACACGCTGCTGGAAGCAGACCCGAAATGATCCCGATAAGTAAAATGCCCCGCAGGACGCTCGTCGAGAGCTGCCTGCGGGGCATCTTTTTCTGCTTAGTTGCTCTTGTGCTTCTGGCCGAAACGGTACTCCTTGCCGTCCCGGATGCGCTGGATGTTGGAACGGTGCATCCAGATGACCATGCCGCCCATGATGGCAGCGCCGACGGTGCAGACCACCACGTCCCGGGTCGGCAGGCCGCGCATGAGGCTGTACACCAGCGTCAGCACCGGGTAGGCCGCGGCCATGGTGATGCTGCCCAGCGACACCATGCCGGTGGGGACCAGGCAGACGAGGAAGATGAGTGCCAGCACCGGCAGCAGCACCGGCTGGACTGCCAGAATGGCACCGGCAGCCACCAGCACGCCCTTGCCGCCCTTGAAGCCGAAGTAGATGGGCTTGGAGTGGCCCACCACGGCGAGGATGGCGGCGAGGTAGACGCCCAGATAGGGCGAGACGGCAGCGTCGGCGGGCAGATGTCCGAACAGCCACCGGCCAAGGCAGACGGCCACGACGCCCTTGAGCACATCGCCCACCGCCGTGAGGGCAGCGGCCTTCTTGCCGAAGGTGCGCAGCATGTTGGTCATACCGGCAGCGCCCGAGCCGTGGGTGCGGACGTCGTCATGGTACAGATACTTGCTGACGAGGATGCCGGTGTCCACGCTGCCCAGCAGATAGGCTTCGGCAGCGACCGCCAGCACAATGAGAAATGCGGTCATCGAACCAGTCTCCCTTCCTTATACGTCCTTCGCGCCCACTTCGCCGGAGCCGCGCTCACGCACGACAAGGCGGATGGGGGTGTGCTCCAGACCAAAGTTCTCGCGGATCTGGTTGATGATATACCGCTGATAGCTGAAGTGGAACAGGTGCTTCGCGTTGACGAAGGCCACGAACGTCGGCGGACGGGTGGAAGCCTGGGTCAGGTAGAAGATCTTCAGGCGGCGACCCTTGTCGCTGGGCGGCTGCATCCGAGCGGTGGCACGGGCCAGCATCTCATTCAGCACACCGGTGGGCACACGGGCACCATTCTGGCTGTCCACGTCGCGGATGAGCTGCATCAGCTTGTTGACGTTGTAGCCGGTCTGGGCCGAGATGAAGATGATGGGAGCATAGCCCATGAAGCTGAAGCACTCGGCATAGCCCCGGCGCTGCAGTTCCATGGTGTTGGTCTCCTTGCCCTCCACGGCGTCCCACTTGTTGACGACGATGATGCAGGCTTTGCCCTGGTCGTGGGCGTAGCCGGCCACCTTGCTGTCCTGCTCGGTGAAGCCGACGGTGGCGTCCACGAGGATGAGGGCCACGCGGCTGCGCTCGACAGCGGCCAGTGCGCGGACGACCATGTAGCGCTCGAGGCCGTCGGTGATGTTGCTGCGCTTGCGCAGACCGGCGGTATCGGTGAAGATGAACTTGCCGTAAGCGTTGTCCACAGGGGTGTCTATGGCATCGCGGGTGGTGCCGGCCTCGTTGGCCACGATCATGCGGTTCTCACCGAGGATGCGGTTGGTCAGGCTGGACTTGCCCACGTTGGGGCGGCCGATGATGGCGACGGGGATGCGGTCTTCCTCCACGACGGTCTCACTGAAATCGAGGTGGGCGCAGACGGCGTCCAGCAGGTCGCCGGTGCCGTGGCCGTGGACGGACGAGATGGGCATGACTTCGTCGAAGCCGAGGTTATAGAACTCGTAGAGCTCCATGGGGGTCTCGCCCACGTTGTCGCATTTGTTGACGGCGAGGATGATGGGCTTGTGGCTGCGGCGCAGCATATGGGCCACGTCCTCGTCGGCGGCGGTCAGGCCGTTGCGCACGTCCACCACCATGATGATGCAGTCGGCGGTGTCGATGGCGATCTGAGCCTGCTCGCGCATATGGGCCAGAATGCCCTCGGTGGCCTTGGGCTCGATGCCGCCGGTATCCACCAGCAGGAACTCGTGGCCGCTCCACTCGCAGTTGGCGAAGATGCGGTCGCGGGTGATGCCCGGGGTATCCTCCACGATGGCCAGACGCTGGCCGCAGAGCTTATTGAACAGGGTGGACTTGCCCACGTTGGGGCGGCCCACCACAGCAACGATCGGTTTGCTCATAGGGGGTTCCTCCTTTCACAAAAGGGGTAAAATTACGGTCTTCTCCGGCGGGCGATATGCAGGCCGCTGCGCAGCAGGGCCTTGGCCTCGTCGCCGCCGCCGGTGGGCAGGACTTCCACCTTTACGCCGAGCCGCTGGCCCAGCTGCTCGATGGTCATATCATCGAGGAAGGTGTCCTTCTCCTCCCGCAGCATCACGGCAGGCACGCCCAGGGTGCCGCTGGACAGCCGGCCCTCGCACTGAGCGATGATGTCGGTCGCCGTGACGAGGCCCGCCACGCCGACGTTGCCGCCGAAGAAGTTGTTTTTGATGGGATGCACGTTTACTTCTATCATGGGGTACTGGCGGTGGAGCTCGTCCATCATCTCGGTGATGAGGGGCGCGGCCATGGTGCCGGTGACGACATCCATCTTTTTGGTGCCATAGATGCGGTGGGGCTTTTCCAGCTCGGCCAGAAATTCCTCCCGGAAGAGGCTCATCATGCCCACGCCGTTTTCCAGCTGGTCGTAGTCCTCATAGAACTCCGGCTCCGGGATGGGGCGGCCGGCCTTGAGGTACCACTCATCGCTGGGGTAGATGATGCGCTTGCCGTGGCGGCGCTTGCACTCGTCGCCGAACTCTTCCATGATGTCGATGACGGCGGCGCTGGTCTCAGCGTCGTAGGGCGTCTGCTTGAAGAGGTTCTGGCGGTAGTCCGTCACGCCGCAGGGGACTGCCGCCACGCTCTGCACCATCGGGGTCAGCTCCAGCAGGTCGGTGAGGGTGCGGCGGAGCTCGTCGCCGTCGTTGATGCCCCGGCAGAGCACCAGCTGGCAGTTGACGGCGATGCCGCCCTCCACCAGGCGGGGCAGGTACTTCAGCACCTCGCCGCCCCGTTTATTCGCCAGCATCCGCACCCGGAGCTGGGGATTGGTGGTGTGGACCGAGATGTTGATGGGCGAGATATGCATCTTGATGATGCGGTCGATCTCGTGGTCCTGCATGTTGGTCATGGTGATATAGTTGCCGAACAAAAAGGACAGGCGCTCGTCGTCGTCCTTGAAGTAGAGGCTCTCACGCATCCCCGGGGGCAGCTGGTCGATGAAGCAGAACATGCAGTGGTTGGAGCAGGAGTGCTTCTGGTCGCCCAGATAAGTGGAGAAGTCGCAGCCGAAGGGGCCTCGCTCTTCCCGCCGGACGTCCCACTCCCGGATGCCGTCCGCCACTCTCGCTTTGAGGTGGAAGCTCTTGCTGTCGGTATAAAAATCATAGTCCAGCGTGTCGTTCAGCTCGTTGCCGTCCACGCTCAGCAGCTCGTCGCCGCCGGCGAGGCCGAGGGCTTCCGCCTCGCTGCCCGCGTCCACGCGGTCGATCCTGATGGCCATGCTTTCACCTCACAATTTCGTTTTCAAGACAAAGCAAGAAGGGGAAGGCATTGCGCCCTCCCCTTCTGTACATAACACCAATGTGCCACCAATTCTGCGCAAATTAGCCCTTCTTGATGACTTCCTCGCCCTTGTAGTAACCGCAGTTGCCACATGCCTGGTGGGGGAGCTTCAGAGAGCCGCAGTTGCTGCACTTGACCAGTGCGGGGGCCTCCAGCTTCCAAACATTGCTGCGACGCTTGTCGCGGCGGGCCTTGGAAAGATGTCTCTTAGGTACTGCCATATTTTTGCACCTCCTTGATGGGTTTCTCAGTTCAGCAGTGATTTGAGTATCGCTAGCCTTGCGTCTGCGGGTTCGGCCTCAGCTTCTGCCGGAGGGCAGGTACATTCGGCCATCTTCTTCCCGCACCGGGGACACAAGCCCGGGCAGTCAGCGCTGCAAAGCAGCACCGTCGGTATCTGGAACATGAATTCCTGACAGAGCCATTCGTCCACATCCAGATGTCCTTTTTCGTTGAGGGGCAGGTCGAAATCCGGGTCATCCAGATCGCGCTCCCTGACCGTCCACTCTGCTTGCACCGTCTCTTCCCGTTCGACGGGGTCGAGGCAGCGGGCGCACTCTCCGTGCACCAATGCGTTTGCCCGCAGCGTCATCCGGATCTCCTCGCCATCCGGCACCGCCTCAAAGCGGGCCGTCACAGGCTGCTCGATCCTTGCACCGGCAAAATCCTTTGCAGACAAATCACACTGAAACTCTGCGGCGTAAGGTTTCGTGCCGGATACGATAAACTTTCTCAGGTCAAATTGCATAGTACACCTCATAAAAGGCTGCTTTGTTAGTATAGCGCCAACACAGCCCTTTGTCAACACCAAAACAGGCAGAAAACCGAAAAAATTTCAAATTCTCCGGTTTCCTGCCTGTCTGGGATGCTTCCAATCAGAAATTTCAGAGTTATGTTACAGGTACTTCTTCACATCGTGGGGCAGAGCAGCCTCATCGGCGCTGACAGTGACGGTGACCTTGATGGAGTCGCCGGCGGCGGCAGCGATCTCGTCCAGAACGACGCCCAGACGGTTGATGTCGTGATCCAGCACCTTCAGGATGCCGTCGATGTACAGGTCAGTGATGTCATAATTGCTTGCCAGCAGGCCGGCCACGAAGCCGTACAGCATCTCGCCGCCGGCGATCTTGTACTCGTCCAGGTCGATGAGACGGGCGGCGTTGGGGACCTCATAGGTCAGCTTCATGCCCTTCTCGACGACAACGACGTTGCCCTTGGAGGTCTTGACCGAATCATTGATCATGTCGATCATAGCCTTGGTCTTACCGGAGCCTTTGGTGCCAACAATCAGTTTAATCATAGTTCTGTCCTCCTGTATTTTCCACGCCTCACGGCGGGAGATCGTTTTTTGTTCCGCTTGCTCTTACTTCAGCTTCGCTTCCAGCTCGGCGGTCAGGTTCTCATAACCCGGCTTGCCCAGCAGAGCGAACATGTTCTTCTTATAGCTCTCGACGCCCGGCTGGTTGAAGGGGTTGACGCTCAGCAGGTAGCCGCTGCAGGCGCAGGCACGCCAGAAGAAGTAGATGAGGTAGCCCACATTATAAGCGGACAGGTCGTCCACCTCGATGACCACCTCCGGCACGCCGCCGTCGGTGTGGGCGAGGATGGTGCCTTCCATCGCCTTGCGGTTGACCACGCTCATGTTCTGGTCCGCCAGGAAGTTCAGGCCGTCGAAGTTGCCCTCCAGCTTGTCGATGAAGAGGTCCTGTGCGGGCTTCTTGACATCCACGATGGTCTCGAACATGGTGCGGGAGCCTTCCTGGATGAACTGACCCATGGAGTGCAGGTCGGTGGAGAAGATGCAGCTTGCGGGGAACAGACCCTTGTTGTCCTTGCCCTCGCTCTCACCGAACAGCTGCTTGTACCACTCGTTCATGAGGGTGAAGTTCGGCTCATAGCACTCGAGGATCTCGATGCTCTTGCCCTTGCGGTACAGGATGTTGCGGATAGCAGCATACTTGTAGGCGTCGTTGTCGGGGCTGAGCACGGAGAAGCGCTCCATCGCGTCGGCTGCGCCCTTCATGACGTCGTCGATGCTGATGCCGGCAGCAGCAATGGGCAGCAGGCCCACAGCGGAAAGGACGGAGTAGCGGCCGCCGACATCGTCGGGGACCACGAAGGTGGGCCAGCCCTGCGCGTCAGCCAGCTGCTTGAGGGTACCCTTGGCGCGGTCGGTGGTGGCGTAGATGCGCTTGTTGGCTTCTTCCACGCCCATCTCGTCTTCCAGCAGCCTGCGCAGCACACGGAAGGCCAGAGAGGTCTCGGTGGTGGTGCCGGACTTGGAGATGACGTTGATGGAGAAGCGCTTGCCCTTGCACAGCGCGATGATGTCATTCAGATAGGTGGGGCTGATGCTGTTGCCGCAGAAGTAGATCTTCAGGCCGTTGTCCAGCTCGTTGTGGTACATCCCCTTGACGGCCTCGATGACGGCGCGTGCGCCCAGATAACTGCCGCCGATGCCGGCGACCACCAGAACGTCGGAATCCTCACGGATCTTGGCAGCAGCTGCCTTGATGCGCTCGAACTCTTCCTTATCATAATCACGGGGCAGATACATCCAGCCCAGGAAGTCGCTGCCGGGGCCGTTCTTGGCTTCCAGCGTCTTGTGCGCGGCCTCTACCTGGGGGTAGATGGCCTTGTATTCCTCTTCGTTGATGAAACTGGAGAGGTGCTTTGTATTCAGAGCGAGACTCATTCTATCAAAACCTCCAAAACATTTTACGGGCTCTTTGCCCGGCGAGGGTTTTTCTTGGTATAAGTGTACCGTTCCCGCCGGGCAAAGTCAAGGCCAAAATCCTCGCTTTTCATACAATTTTAATAGTGTTGTTTTGTATGCTCTTACATCTTTTATACAAACGTCCAAGCCATTCTTTGCCCTCGCTGACCGTTTTTGACCGGTAGTGCGCAGTTTTCGGTCATGCCGCGCCGGTGAGGCTCTGCCACAGCAGACCGATGGCATCCCGGACGGTCATCCTCGGCGCATCGGCGGCAGCACGCACTTCGTACTCTTCCAGAAGCTTTTCGCCCTGATAGACGGCGGCTTTGCCCAGCGTCTGGCCCTGCTCCACCGGAGCTTCCAGCTCCTCGGGCAGGGTCAATTCGGTATGGAGGGACGCCCCGCTCCCCTTCTCCACCAGCACCGTCTCCGGCAGGGCCGCGTAATCCAGCGGGACGCTGCCCGCCGCGCTGCCTTTGACCGTGATCTGGAGCGGCTGTGCCTCGAGTTTTGGCAGCGGCGCGGCCTCATAGGCCCCGAAGCCGTAGTCCAGCAGGGTCGTGGCGGCGTCGAAGCGGTCGGCGCTGGACGGTGCGCCCAAGATCACCGCGATGAGGGAGAGGCCGTTCCGGGTGGCGCTGGCCGAGATGCAGATGCCCGCGCCGCCGGTGGTGCCGGTCTTGAGGCCGGTAATCCCCTCATACCGGCGGAGGAGCTTATTCGTATTGATCAGCTGGGTCGCCCCGCCCCGGAGGGTATCCGTCCAGATGCCGGTGTAGTGCAGCACCTCGGGGCAGGTGTTCAGGATGGTGCGGCTCATGGTGGCCACGTCCCGGGCCGTGGAGAGATGGCCTTCGGCGTCCAGCCCGCAGGCGTTGCGGAAAGACGTCTGCTCCATCCCCAGCGAGGCGGCCCGGGCGTTCATCTGCTCCACGAAGGCCGGCTCACTGCCGCCCACCAGCTCGGCCACGGCCACTGCCGCGTCGTTGGCAGAGGAAACGCAGATGGCCTTTATCATCTCGTCCAATGTAAAGTGCTCCCCCGGCTCCAGCCAGATCTGACTGCCGCCCATGTGGTAGGCGTGCTCACTCACCGGCACCGGCGTCTCCATGGTCAGCCGCCCGTCGTGGACAGCCTCGAAGGCGAGCAGCAGGGTCATCACCTTGGTGATGGAGGCAATGGGGACCCGCTCGTCGGCGTTCTTCTCGTAGAGGACCCGTCCGCTCCCCTGCTCGATGAGGATGGCAGCGCGGCAGTTGAGGTCGAGCTGAGGCGCGGCAGCTGCGGCCGGCAGCAGAATTCCTTCTGCTGCTTCCTCGACGTCGGCGCTGACGGCCCGCTCTTCCGGGTGCATGACCGCCCGCAGACCCACGCCCTCCGCCGTCCCAAGGGCCAGTGCAAACAGCCAGAAGCAGAGCACGGCTGCGCAGAGCACCGCAAAATTCTTTCGTTCCATCCCTTGTCCCTCCCCGCAATGTCTGTCTGATTGCATTCTATGCAAAAAAAGAGGCCGGAATGCTCTTTTCTCCCCGGGAAAAATCTGCTATAATAGGATGGTTTATAATGTATATCAACTTGAAAGGACACCCCATGCGAGTTTGTTTTTATACCCTTGGCTGCAAGGTCAACTTAAACGAGACCGGTGCGCTGGAACAGATGTTCCGCTCCGCCGGTTTCACCATCGTGCCGGAGGGCGAAGAGGCCGACGTCTTTGTGGTGAACAGCTGCACCGTCACCAACTTCGGCGACCAGAAGAGCCGCAAGTGGCTCCGCCGGGCCAAGCGCGAGAACCCCGGCGCCGTCACCGTCCTCACCGGCTGCTACCCGCAGGCTTTCCCCGAAGAAGCGGCCCAGTTCATGGAGGCCGACCTGGTCTGCGGCAACGGCGACCGGAAAGCCATCCTCGACAATGTGCTCAAGCTGCTGGACGGCCACGAGCGCATCGTCGCCATCGCCCCCCACGCGAAGGGCGAGCGGTTCGAGGAACTGCCGGTGGAGCGGTTCGAGACCCACACCCGCGCCTTTATCAAAGTAGAGGACGGCTGCAACCGTCAGTGCGCCTATTGCGTCATCCCCCGCGCCCGCGGCCCGGTGCGCAGCCGCTCGGAAGAGAGCATCCTCGCCGAGCTGCGCCAGCTGGCCGCATCCGGCTACCGGGAAGTGGTGCTCAGCGCCATCTCCCTGCCCAGCTACGGCCTCGACACCGGCACCAACCTCGTGGAGCTGGTGGAGAAGTGCGCCCGGGTGGAGGGCATCGAGCGCATCCGGCTGGGCAGCCTTGACCCCGATATGCTGACCCCCGAGTACATCACCCGGCTGGCGGCAGTGGACAAGCTCTGCCCCCAGTACCATCTGAGCCTGCAGAGCGGCTGCAGCGCCACCCTGCGCCGGATGCGCCGCGTCTATACCGCCGAGCAGTACGCCGAGGTGGTCCGCCAGCTCCGCGCCGCCTACGGTGACCGCCCGGTCAGCTTCACCACCGACTGCATCTGCGGCTTCCCCGGCGAGACGGAGGAAGATTTCCGGGAGAGCTGCGCGTTCCTGAAGGAGATCGGCTTCCTGAAAGTCCACGTCTTCCCCTACTCCCGCCGCAGCGGCACCCCCGCCTACGACTTCCCCGATCAGGTCCATGAGCGCGAAAAGCAGGCCCGCAGCCGGGAGATGAACGCCATCGCCGAGGACATCCGCCGCGAGGTGCTGGCCGGCTGCGAGGGCAGCGAGGACGACGTTCTGCTGGAGACCCCCCTCTCCGGCACCCTCTTCACCGGCTACACCCGGCTGTATGTTCCCGTCGTGGTCTCGGCCCCGGGCCATAAGAGCGGCGAGATCATCCATGTCCGGCTGGGCAGCTACGACGGCGAGCGTGTCCGGGCCGAGATGGTGTAATCTTAGCCGTTTCTTTGCCGTTTTGTACAAATCCATTTGTTCGCATTTGTGCAAGATATATCAGTTGTGAATTTCATAACAAATTTTAGGCTTTTCCCTTTTCTTCCCGAAGGGTTTATGCTACAATAAAAGTGGATTATTCGGGGCATCCGGCTGTTTGCAGCAGCCCAGTATCAAAGGCCCCGGAGAAAAGCCGCGTCAGAGCGGTTTTTTGTTCTGTTGTTTCAAAGCAAGGAGAGATTGGAATGAGTTTCAGAGGAATCAACACCACGGTCATCCAGATCCGCCGCCAGGTCTTTACCGAGGTGGCACGGATGGCCTACGCCAACGTCAAGGGCGAGCAGGCCAACCACCTGATGCGCAAGATCCCTTACACCATCATCCCCGGTGAGGAAGGCAAGCTCCGCAAGGACATCTTCCTCGAGCGCGCCATCGTCGAGGAGCGCGTTCGTCTGGCCATGGGCCTGCCCACCCGCCGCATGGACGAGCACAACAGCGTCGTCTCCGGTCTGGAGGACGCTTCCATCGCCGATAAGTATTATGACCCCCCGCTGGTGAACGTCATCAAGTTTGCCTGCAACCGCTGCCCCGAGAAGCTGGTCAAGGTCTCCGACCTGTGCCAGGGCTGCCTCGCACACCCCTGTATGGAAGTCTGCCCCAAGAAGGCCATCACCTGGGAGAGCGGCCGTTCCACCATCGACCAGGAAAAGTGCATCAAGTGCGGCCGCTGCGTCGGCGTCTGCCCCTACAACGCCATCGTCAAGACCGAGCGTCCCTGCGCCGCTGCCTGCGGCATGGGTGCCATCCACTCCGATGAGCTGGGCCGCGCCGAGATCGACTACAGCAAGTGCGTGTCCTGCGGCCAGTGTCTGGTCAACTGCCCCTTCGGTGCCATCGCCGACAAGGGCCAGATCTACCAGCTCATTCAGGGCTTCAACCGCGGCGACCGCATCTACGCCCTCGTCGCTCCCGCCTTCATCAACCAGTTCCCGGGCCTGGCCTCCACCGGCAAGCTCAAGGCTGCGCTGAAGGCTCTGGGCTTCTACGACGTCGTGGAGGTCGCCATCGGTGCCGACCTGTGTACCGTGGATGAGGCTCACGACTTCCTGGAGGAGGTCCCCAACAAGCTGAACTTCATGGCTACTTCCTGCTGCCCGGCATGGAGCATGATGGCAAAGACCGCTTTCCCGGATCTTGCAAAGAACATCTCCATGACCATGACCCCCATGGTCTTTACCGCCCGCATGATGAAGCAGGCCGACCCCGAGGCCCGTATGTGCTTCATCGGACCCTGCGCCGCCAAGAAGCTGGAAGCTTCCCGCCGCACCGTCCGCTCTGATGTGGACTTCGTGCTGACCTTCGAGGAGCTGGCCGGCATCATCGAGGCCAAGGACATCGACGTGGCCAACCTCGAAGTCGATCCCGATGAGATCGATCTGGTCCACGCTTCCGGCGCAGGCCGCGGCTTCGCACAGTCCGGCGGCGTCGCCAAGGCTGTCGCCGACAAGGTCAAGGAGTGGCACCCCGATATGGACGTCAAGATCGCGTCCGCACAGGGCCTTGCCGAGTGCAAGAAGCTGCTGATGCTGGCCAAGGCCGGCAAGTACAACGGCTACCTGCTGGAAGGCATGGGCTGCCC
>ERZ1673748.403-NODE-403-length-63538-cov-6.871997_pt1 | contig 63538 bp, 55 predicted proteins | sample MGYA00580196_ERZ1673748 | MGnify/ENA primary metagenome ERZ1673748 (study PRJEB41218, sample SAMN15661796) | gut metagenome | host: Homo sapiens | place: Canada: London | collected 2015-08-20/2019-03-30 | study: EMG produced TPA metagenomics assembly of...
CCAAGCGGGTCAATGAGCACACCAATCCCGCCCATAAGTGGGTGGCGCTGGCCATTGTACTGGCGGGCCTGATCGCCGCGATCTATGGCATCATTGCTTGGCGGCGGCAGGAGGGCTTTGGTATGTACTTCACCCTGCTGGGCCTGGCGGTGGTGTTCCTGTTCTCCGGTACGCAGGTCATTCCCACCATGAAGAACAACAAGCGGGCGGTCACCGCCGCTTGGGAGCAGGCCCAGAAGGACATGGCCGGGGTACTGCCGGAGCATTTCCCCCTGCCTGCCCGGTATGCCCATCCCGTTGTGCTGGACCGGATGATCCGCGTCCTGCGGGAGGGCCGCGCTCAGAACGCCGAGGAGGCGCTGGCGGTGGTCAAGGCGGATCTGAAGGCCCTGAACGCCGATGTGCAGGTCTCTCAGGAGGAATATGACGAGGTCGTGGCCATCAAGCCCATGTTCCTGGTCAGTGATTACGAGTGATCGTATTATAAGGTATATAGGTATGCAAAAAGCGGAGGCCGTCGGCCTCCGCTTTTCTAATGCAACAACTTTTTTCGCTCTTTCCAGTCCGGCAGGTATCGCTCCAGCAGCGCGTAAAAGCCGGGGCCGTGGTTCATCTCCCGGATGTGGCACAGCTCATGCACCACCACCAGATCCACGGCCTCCTCCGGGCAGCGCATGAGGTAACAGGAAAAGCACAGGCTGTGCCGACTGTTGCAGCTGCCGTACCGCTTTTTCGCCGTGGTGATTTTGATGCCGGTGGGCTGCACCCCCATCACCCGGCTCCAGTAGGCCACCTTCCCCGGGAGAACCGCTTTGGCCCGGGCCTTCAATACCTCCGTCTCCGGGGAATCCGGCGGCGGCAGGGGCGGGCAGGCCGCCTGCTTTGCAAGATGCCGGGCAATCCAGTCTTCGTGGGCAGCTACAAAGCGGTCAATCTCCCGTTTTGCCAGACGCACGGGGGCCCGCACCAGCAGCCGTCCGTCCCGCGTCAGCTCCAGTGCCAGAGTTTTCCGGCGGGAGCGGATCAATTCATACGTGTCCATAAGAGCAGTATAGCACCTTCGTCAAGACTTTGCAAAAAATGAATAATTTTTGTACTAATTGTAAATTTTGCGGGACGCGTAATCGTTTTTATGATATTAGCATTGACATGTATCGAATAAAGGGTATACTAAAATCAGAATATAATTGAAGGAGGTTCTTCTATGCCTGCAAAAAAGAAAACAGCGCCTGTTAAGCTCACCGCAAATTCACGCGGCAGCGCCCGTGTTTCTAAAAAACCGCCTCTGACGCCTGCACAGCTGAAGCAGATCGACGCGTATTGGCGCGCATCCAATTACCTCACTGCCTGCCAGCTTTATCTGCTGGATAACCCCCTGCTGGAGCGGCCTTTGACCGCCGCGGATCTGAAGCAGACCATCGTGGGCCACTGGGGTACCTGCCCGGGCCAGAACTTCATCTATACGCATTTGGACCGGGTAATCAAGCGGGATGATCTGGATATGATCTACCTTTCCGGCCCCGGTCACGGTGGCAACGCCATGGTGGCGCAGGACTGGCTGGACGGCAGCTATACCGAGGTCTATCCCAATATCACCCGGGATAAGGACGGCATGAAGAAGCTCTTCAAGCGGTTCTCCTTCCCCGGCGGTATCCCCAGCCATGTGGCGCCGGAGACCCCCGGCTCTATCCACGAGGGCGGCGAGCTGGGCTATTCTCTGGCCCACGCCTTCGGCGCCGTGGCGGACAACCCCAGCCTGATCGCCGCCTGCGTGGTGGGCGACGGCGAGGCCGAGACCGGCCCGTTGGCCACCTCCTGGCACGGCAACAAGTTCATGAACCCCATCACCGACGGCGCCGTGCTGCCTATCCTACACCTGAACGGTTTCAAAATTGCCAACCCCACCATCTTCTCCCGCATGAGCCATGAGGAAGTGGAGAGCTTCTTCCGGGGCTGCGGCTGGGAGCCTCGCTTCGTGGAGGGCAGCGAGCCTGCCGAGATGCATCAGAAGATGGCCGCCACGGTGGACTGGGCCATCCGTGAGATCAAGCGGATCCAGGAATATGCCCGTACCAGCGGCGACGCCAGCCGCCCCCGCTGGCCCATGATCGTCCTGCGGACACCCAAGGGCTGGACCGGCCCCAAGGAAGTGGACGGTCACGTTCTGGAGGGGAGCTGGCGAGCTCATCAGGTGCCCATTTCCATGGGACCTGATACGGAAAAGCATCTGCCCGAATTGGAGGAGTGGCTTCGTTCCTATAAGCCGGAGGAGCTGTTCAACGAGGACGGCACGCCGGTTGAGTTGATCGCCTCCTTCCCGCCTGCCGGGACCCGCCGCATGGGCGCGAACCCCCATGCCAACGGCGGTCTGCTGCTGCGGGATCTCCGCACCCCGGATTTCCGGGACTATGCTGTGGACGTGAAGGCTCCCGGCGCGGTGGAGGCGCAGGATATGTATGTTCTCGGCACCTACGTCCGGGACGTGATGAAGCTGAACCTGGACGCCCGGAACTTCCGCATTTTCGCGCCGGACGAGACGGCTTCCAACCGCTTGCAGGCGGTGTTTGAGGTCACCGGTCGCCGTTTCCTGGATGAACAGATCCCCAATGTGGACGAGGACCTGGACCCCGATGGCAGGGTCATGGACTCCATGCTCTCCGAGCACTTCTGCGAGGGCTTCCTGGAGGGCTACCTGCTGACGGGCCGCCACGGCTTCTTCGACAGCTATGAGGCGTTCATCCGCATCGTGGACTCCATGTTCTCCCAGCACGCCAAGTGGCTGAAAATGTGCAACGAGCTGCCCTGGCGGCACGATATTGCCTCTTTGAACTATATTCTGGCCTCCAACGTCTGGCAGCAGGATCACAACGGCTTTACCCATCAGGACCCCGGCTTCCTGGACCATGTGGCCAACAAGAAGGCGGACGTGGTGCGGATGTATCTGCCCCCCGATGCCAACTGCCTGCTTTCCTGCTTCGACCACTGCATCAAGAGCCGGAACTATGTGAACGTCATCGTGGCCAGCAAGCATCCCCGCCCCCAGTGGCTCACCATGGAGCAGGCGGTCAAGCACTGCACCCAAGGCATTGGCATCTGGGAGTGGGCCTCCAATGACGCCGGCGAGGAGCCGGACGTGGTGCTGGCCTGCTGCGGCGATACCCCCACTTTGGAAACACTGGCCGCCGTCAGCATTCTGCGGAAAGAGCTGCCGGAGCTGAAGATCCGCGTGGTGAACGTGGTGGACCTGATGAAGCTCCAGCCCCATACCGAGCATCCTCACGGCCTGACTGATTCCGAGTATGACACGCTCTTTACCAAGGATAAGCCTATTATCTTCGCCTATCACGGCTATCCCACCCTGATCCATGAGCTGACCTACCGCCGTCACAACAAGAACCTCCATGTCCGGGGCTACAAGGAGGAGGGCACCATCACCACGCCCTTCGATATGCGGGTCCTCAATGACATTGACCGCTTCGATCTGGTCATCGACACCGTGCGCCGTCTGCCCAAGCTGGGCAACCGGGGCGCCTATCTGGTGCAGAAGATGAACGACAAGCTGGTGGAGCACCGCCAGTATATCCGGGACAACGGCATCGACCTGCCGGAGGTCCGGAACTGGAAGTGGGAGGGCTAACGCCGAAAGAACCCCCAATATGCGCAGGGCGGCCGGATCACGGCCGTCCTGCTTTTTTTCTGCGCCGCTGCGGGGATTTTTGCAAATTTCAAAGGTTTTAACCGGCAAAAATTGACAGCTTCTTAACGTCTGGTGTATAGTAGAGACAGCGCGGATCTCCGCGCCTACTACATGATCGGAGTTTATCTATGCTTTCTGATATTTTCAGCAACCACCTGTTGATGAACGCGCTGCTGGCCTGGGCCACGGCGCAGCTCCTGAAGTTCTTTATCTATTTGGCGGTGAACCGCACCATCGACTGGAAGCGGCTTACAGGGGACGGCGGGATGCCCAGCGGTCACTCTGCCACCGTGACCGCACTGGCGGTGACCTCCGGTCTGGAATACGGCTATGACTCCCCCGTTTTTGCCGTGTGCGTGATCCTGGCCGTCATCGTCATGCATGACGCCATGGGCGTCCGTCGGGAGGCGGGACGCCATGCCAAGGCCATCAATGAGCTGCTGGAAATGCTCGACAGCGAGGAGACGCCGGAGGTGAAGCTGAAGGAGTTCCTGGGCCACACGCCTATGCAGGTGTGCTGCGGTGCGGTGCTGGGCTTTATAGTTGCACTGGCCCTGGGGTGAAATGGTTGACAACAGGGGAAAAAGACGATAAAATAAGACGTTATGAGTTCAAAGGAGGCTGTTTGCCTCCAATTCTGGAATAAAGTTGAGGGAAGAATCATGGCACAGGACAAAAAAGTGGAACAGATCACCAGTATGGAGGACGATTTCGCCCAGTGGTATACGGATATCTGCAAGAAGGCGGAGTTGATCGACTATTCCAGCGTGAAGGGATTTATGATCCTGCGTCCATACGGCTACGCCATCTGGGAGAACATTCAGCGGATCATGGACGGTGAGTTCAAAAAAACCGGCCACGAAAACGTGGCGATGCCCGCGCTGATCCCGGAGAGCCTGCTGAAAAAGGAAGGCGAACTGGTCAACGGCTTTGCCCCTGAGGTGGCCTGGGTCACCATGGGCGGCAGCGACAAGCTGGAGGAGCGGCTGGCGTTCCGGCCTACCTCCGAGACCATGTTCTGCGACCACTGGCACAGCGTCCTCCAGACCTATCGCCAGCTCCCCATGCTCTATAATCAGTGGTGTTCCGTGATCCGCTGGGAAAAGACCACCCGCCCCTTCCTGCGCAGCCGGGAATTCTGGTGGCAGGAGGGCCACACCATTCACGAGACCGCCGAGGAGGCTATGGCGGAGACGGAGCAGCAGCTCAACTGCTACGCTGACTTCTGCCGGGATGCGCTGGCCATGCCGGTGGTCAAGGGCCGCAAGACCGACAAGGAGAAGTTTGCCGGTGCCGAGGCCACCTATACCATCGAGAGCATGATGAAGGACCGCAAGGCCCTCCAGTCCGGCACCAGCCATTATTTCGGCGACAAGTTCTCCCGGGCCTACGATGTGACCTTCACCGGCCGGGACAACAAGCTGCAGTATCCCTTCCAGACCTCCTGGGGCACCACCACCCGGCTCATCGGCGCGGTCATCATGACCCACGGCGATAACAACGGTCTGGTGCTGCCTCCCGCCATCGCTCCCATTCAGGTGGTAGTGATCCCCGTGGCGGCCCACAAGCCCGGCGTGCTGGAAGCAGCCACTGAGATCAAGACCCGTCTGGAGGCTGCCGGCCTGCGGGTGAAGCTGGACGATTCCGACAACTCTCCCGGTTGGAAGTTCGCCGAGTATGAAATGAAAGGCGTGCCTGTCCGTGTGGAGATCGGTCCCCGCGATCTGGAAAAGGGACAGTGCTGCCTGGCCCGCCGTGATACCGGCAAAAAGAGCTTTGTCGCTTTGGATGAACTGGAAAGCCAGGTGCAGAGCCTGCTGACCGCCGTTCACGACAACCTGTATGCTCAGGCGGAAAAGAACCTGGAGGACAACACCTTCGACCTGAACTCCTGGCAGGAGGTCAAGGAGATGGTGGAGACCAAGGGCGGCTTCGCCCGGACTAAGTGGTGCGGCAAGCTGGAGTGCGAGTTGAAGATGAAGGAACTGGCAGGCGTTTCCAGCCGCTGCATGCCGCTCAAGCAGTCCGGCACTGAGGGCGTTTGCCCCGTCTGCGGCGAGAAGTGCACCACTGATATCTACTGGGGTGTGGCTTACTAAGCTGACTTTCTGCAAAATAAACGACCCCCGTCCTTTCTTCGGAAGGGACGGGGATCGCTGCCTGATAAAAACACCCCGGCTCTTTTCAAAAGAGCCGGGGGTGTTTTTGCGATTGCTATATCATTGATAGGAGTCCGCCAGTGCCTTGAACCGAGGCAGCGCCCGTTCGATCATTTCCGTCTGGACGCAATAGGCGATCCGGAAGTGGCCGGGAGCACCGAAGCCGCTGCCGGGGACCAACAGCAGGTCGAATTTTTTGGCTCGCTCGCTGAACGCCATGTCATCCGGTTCCAGTGACCGGGGGAACAGGTAGAAGGCCCCGCCGGGCTGGACCACCTGGTAGCCCATCTCTCGAAGTGCGTCGGTCAGCAGGGCGCAGTTGCGTTCATAGACGCCGATGTCCGCCGTCAGGTCACAGCATTCCGCCGCCACCCTCTGAAACAGGCTGGGGGCATTGACATATCCCTGAGAGCGGCCTGCACCTGCCGTCGCCGCGTAAACGGCATCAGCGTCCGTCACCTGCTTGGGGACCAACACATAGCCCAACCGCTCGCCAGGGAGGGAAAGGGACTTGGAAAAGGAGTAGCAGACGATGGTGTCCTTGTAGATCTGCGGTACCCAGGGGACCTCCACGCCGTGAAAGGCAATCTCCCGGTAAGGCTCGTCGGAGATCAGATAGATGGGGTGGCCGTAGAGCGCTTCCTTAGCCCGGAGGATCGCTGCCAGAGTTTCCAGCGTCTGGCGGGAGTAGACCACGCCGGAGGGGTTGTTGGGGGAGTTGATGATCACGCCCTTGGTGCGGCAGGTGACTGCCTGTTCAAAGGCGGAAAAGTCGATTTGAAAGTGCTCCGGCTCCGGGGGGATCACCTTGATCTTCCCCTTGACACCCTCGATAAACACCCGGTACTCCGGAAAATAGGGGGCAAAAAGAATGTATTCATTGCCGGGACAGGTCAGTCCGCCCAATACACAGCAGAGAGACGCCGCCGCGCCTACGGTGAGGTACAGCTCGTCCGCCGTATACTGCTCCCCAAACCGACGGTTCAAGGAGTCAGCAATCCGCTGTCTGGCGGCGGGATCGCCGGGGGCGCTGGTGTAGCAGTGAATCGTGTCTGCCTGTTCCCGCAGCAGCCGGATGGCGGTCTCATTCACCTCTACGGGAGCGGGGACGCTGGGGTTTCCCAGTGAAAAGTCAAATACGTTTTCCGCACCTACCTCTGCGGCCCGCTGACGGCCATATTCAAACAGCTCCCGGATCACGGAACGGGCCGTGCCCAGCTGCAGCATCCGTTGAGAAACCATAAACACTCCTCCTGTCCTTCCCATCGGTTGATTTTACAACATGAACGGCAGTCTGCCGTATTTTTATTTTACTGCCCGGTCTGGCCGCTGTAAAGCGGCATCACCGCTCAATCGAAAGTGAAAAGCCGGGACTTTTTTGTGCCGTTTGACACAGGGGGGCGGAGGTCGGGAAAGGCGGTTGAACACCTTTGTAAAATATTTTTTCGGATGTCAGGAAAAAATAAAAATTGTCTTGACAAACGGGGCGTTTTAGGGTATCCTATATAGGCACTCAATCATACGGCTTCGGTGACATAGCCAAGTGGTAAGGCAAGGGTCTGCAAAACCCTGATTCCCCGGTTCAAATCCGGGTGTCACCTCCAGAAAGTTTAGGAATTCAGGCTTTTGCTTGAATTCCTTTTCTTTTTGCTTTTAAAAGTTTTGGTTTCTTGTTTTTGAATTTGCGGTTTTCTCAAGAATACCCTTCGGGAACAAGGGCCTGTATTTGGAGAAAGCCTGATGAGACGGTAAAAAGGAGCGTAATATAATGAAAATTGGATTGCAATTTGCCATGCCTGCGGAGTTTCATGCCCTGCCGGGGGCCAAGGAGCTGGAGGCATTTGAGACCGTGTCCGGTGTGCCGTTCTACGAGGCTGCACCGGGGATCATTGCCTGCGCCGGCGGTGTCAGCAAGGTGAATGCCGCCATGGCGGCAGAGATCCTGTGTCTGAAGTACGGTGTGGATATGATCGTCAATGCCGGAGTGGCCGGATGCCTGACGGAGCTTCCCACCGGCAGCCTGGTGGTCGCAGAGGACTTTGTGCAGCACGATGTGGACACCTCTGCCATCGGTGATCCCGTAGGATTGGTATCCACGGTGAACCGGGTGTCATTTCCCACCTGGAAGCCGGAGCGGTGCGTGGAACTGCTGGCAGCACTGGGCCGCAAGGCGGCGCTGGGGCGGGTGGCCACCGGAGATTGGTTTGCTGTCCGCAGCGACCGGGCAATCTTCATCCGAGACACGTTCCACCCTCTGCTGACAGAGATGGAGGGCGGCGCGATCGCCCAGGTGTGCCTGCGGAACAATGTGCCCTTCGTGGCGGTCAAATCTGTGTCGGATCATCTGTTCCGGGAGGGCCAGGCGGAGGAGTTTTTCGATTTCGCCCACGCTATGGAGGATCTGGGCGCAGTGGTACTCCCACTGGCGCAGGCTTTACAGAAGGAGACGCTCTGAGCGGGGCAAACCGCGCTGCGCCTGCCACATAGTTTCCAGCCGGAACGAGCAATCGTTCCGGCTCCTTTTTTTCTATGGGGGTGCGAAATAACAGCCGAGGGAGCGAAAGTGAGGGCGGATAACCGCCGCCGGGCTGACATACGCTTTTTGTAAGAAGAACCATAAAATGGAACGGGCGTTCGTGAACGAGCAGTGCTTTTTCGGCTTTTTCCGGGAAATTTCATGTTTGGGACCCTAATTTGGGGAAATTAGGGTTAACAAAACGGGGATTCCATGGTATACAGAAGTTAGGCCATATGATCTGCGAATTAAAAACGATAGGGAGCCGACAGGACCCGCTTAAAGACCGTCCCGTTGGCAGAGCTTCAAGCCCTTTGTCGGCGAACGGCCCCTCCGGGAATAATCCGATCCTCTTGGCGGCATCCGTATTCCGGTGACGCAGGACTGTTGAGCGTAAAGGAGGCACAGCTGTGAAAAAAAGGTGGACCGCGTTTTTCTTGGCGTTTCTTCTGGGGCTCGGCCTGACTGCCTGCGGAAAAACACCGGGGCCGGACACAAATACGGATGCGCCACCCTCTGCTGCCGACAGCGCGGAGGATACCCGGCAGCAGACCTCCGCACCGTTCAGCGCGGACTACTGGACCGCTGTGCGGCACGAGAGTTATGATGCCATGAACGACTGCATGAAAACCAGTGCTATGCCCACGGAGGCGTGGTGGGCGGACCTCTATCTCAACGAAGACGGAACGGCCCAGTTTCGGGATGTGTTAGGCTCGTACTACAATACCAGCCTGCTCGACGGAAACTGGTGGCTGGGCGCGGACAGCACCCTGCGGTTGACGGGAACGATGAATACCGGCGAGCCGCTGACCTTGGACGGTCGGATCGAAAGCACCGATTCTCTGGCGATCGAGACCCCTTACGGAGATACCTTCTACTTTGCCCCGGCAGAGCGGCCGGGCCCCGGCGGAGAGATGGGGATCGCGGACCTCTACGGAACGTGGCGCATGACCCACTATGAGGAGGACGGCCGGGAATACAGGCCCGGCGAGGAACATATCGCCTCTATGCTGTGCTTTGATCGCCTGTGGTCCAATCTGTTGGAGGGCTATGTGATGCGGGCGGACTGGTACCACGCCGCCGGGCTGGATACGGACACCCCGCAATACCGGTCGGAAAAGCACCTGCTGGCGGAGCAGATAGAGGAACCGCTGATGCCGGGGCTGTCCAATGAGACTTGGAGCGTGCGGCTGACCGATGAGGAGACTGGCGCGGCGTTTTTCGCCGCCCTGACGAACCGGAATAGCCTGCTTGTGCGGATGCCTTATGAAAAGAACGGGGGCGCGGGCGTCCGTACCGTCACCTATATGCGCTCCAGCGGCTTCCTGCCGCCGACCTTGGAGAACGCCATGACAGGGGAGCCGGAAAAATCGCTGATCTTCTACTGGCGGGACCCGCCCACCGAGGTGACGGAGCCGCTGTCGGTGATCCCCATGAACGCATTGGAACCCAACGGGCAGAATAAGCTGCTGCTGGTGGGCCGATGGTACGAAACGGACATCCAATTCAGCGTTGGAACGCCGGTGCTGAATGATGACGGCACCCAACAAAGTTGGATCTCGGAGAAGGTGGTGTATGAGGGGAAAATCAAGATCAATGAGCCGATGTTCTTCTCCCTCACCATTCCGGAGGATACGGCGCGGGTGTGCCTGTTTATGAAGCGGCCCTGGGACGTGAGCTGGTTCACCTGGCCCATTACGGATCAGGCTCCGTTTTATGTCAGTGGAGACACCTTCCTGACGGGAGGGAGCTGAGGCCTCGTTTTACCTATAAAACAGGCGATTTTATAAGAAGCGATCAAAAGCGAATGCTGAAATCAAATACAACAACAGGAAAAGGAGAGTAGAATTATGGGACTGATCAAAGCGGCAATGGGCGCGGCTGGCGGCGTGTTGGCCGACCAGTGGAAGGAATACTTTTATTGCGAAGCGATCCCCTCTGACGTGCTGGCGGTCAAGGGCAAAAAGAAGGTCACGGGCCGTTCCAGCAATACCAAGGGCGATGACAACATCATCACCAACGGCAGCCTGATCGCCATTGCGGACGGACAGTGCATGCTCATCGTGGAGCAGGGCAAGGTGGTGGACGTCTGCGCCGAGCCCGGTGAGTACACCTACGATATGTCCACGGAGCCCAGCATTTTCTCCGGCGACCTGGGTGAGAGCGTGAAGAACGTGTTCCAGAATATCGGCAAGCGTTTCACCTTCGGCGGCGAAGCCCCCAAGGATCAGCGGGTCTACTACTTCAACACCAAGGAGCTGACGGGCAATAAGTACGGCACCCCCAGCCCCGTCCCCTTCCGGGTGGTGGACCAGCGGGCTGGCATCGACATTGACATCGGCATCCGCTGCTTCGGCGAGTACAGCATCCGGCTGAAGAACCCCCTGCTGTTCTACACCAACGTCTGCGGCAACGTCAGTAAGGACTACAAGACGGAAAATATCGCCGGGCAGATGAAAACGGAGCTGCTGACGGCTCTGCAGCCCGCTTTCGCCAAGATCAGCGAAATGGGCATCCGCTATTCCGCCCTTCCCGGCCATACTCTGGAGCTGGCTGACGCCCTCAACGAGCAGCTTTCCAGCAAGTGGCGGGATCTGCGCGGCATGGAGATCGTCTCCTTCGGCGTTTCCAGCGTGAAGGCCAATGAGGAAGACGAGCAGATGATCAAGGAGCTGCAGCGCAACGCGGCCTTTATGGACCCCACCCGCGCGGCGGCGCATCTCGTCGGCTCTCAGGGCGAGGCGATGAAGGCGGCGGCCGCCAACACCGGCGCCGGTCCCGCCATGGCCTTTATGGGCATGGGCATGGCCGGCCAGATGGGCGGCATGAACGCCCAGAACCTGTTCCAGATGGGCCAGCAGCAACAGGCCCAGCAGCAGGCGGCGCAGCCCGCCCCCGCTCCCGCGGTGCAAGGCTGGACCTGCACCTGCGGTCAGGGCGGCATCACCGGTAACTTCTGCCCCAACTGCGGCAGCAAGAAGCCGGAGCCGAAGCCTGCCGGGGACAGCTGGCAGTGCGCCTGCGGCGCCACCGCCACCGGAAAATTCTGCCCGGAATGCGGCAAGCCCAAGCCCGCCGCCGCAGCGGACGGCTGGACCTGCACCTGCGGCGCGGTGAATAAGGGCAAGTTCTGTGCCGAGTGCGGCAAGCCCAAGCCTGCCGGAGTTCCTCAGTACAAGTGTGACAAGTGCGGCTGGGAGCCTGCCGACCCGCAGCATCCCCCCAAGTTCTGCCCTGAGTGCGGCGACCCCTTTGACGACGGGGACATCGTGTAATGAAACGGCGGATGATTTGGATTTTCCTGGCAGGCGCGCTGGTAGGGATCGTCCTTTCGGGCCTGTATAAGCATTTTGTCACGGACCAGATCATGGATGGGGGCAACGGCATGGAGAATCCGGATCAAAACCTGTTCCTGCTGGACGGGGACGGTACTTATGTGGACAATTCCCTCCTCTGGCCAGTGCTGGAGGGAACATGGGAAAGTCCGGAGGACGGCTGGCAGGCGGTCATCAGCGAAGAGGACGGCCTGACCCTCCGGTTGGACGGCGAGACCGTTCTGGAAACCCCGCTGGACTTCACCTACATCCCGCGTAAAAAGATACAGGACACAGGGCTGATGTTAGACAACCGTGTTCTCCAGAAGGCGGACGGCACGGAATGGGGGAAGATCCTGGACGTTTACCACTGTGCCGGGGCCGGCGAGGACAGCGGCAGACTGGAGCTGACGGTGGACTGGTCGGAAGCGGCGGACAAAGTGGTGGAGCTTCAAAAAGTTGAAGAATAAGAGCGAATAGCGGATTTTTTGGCGAATACCGTCCCCGGCCGCGGGAGCCACGGCCGGGGACAAGGTCCCGGTTCCGGGTGGACAATGCAATGTGAGCCGTTACGGTGGTTGAAAACAACAGGAGGAAGCTATTATGGGATTGTTTGATAAGAAATACTGCGACATCTGCGGCGAGTAGATCGGACTGTTGGGCAATCAGAAACTGGAAGACGGCAACCTCTGTAAGGACTGCGCGAAGCAGCTCTCTCCCTGGTTCAGTGACCGCCGCCGCTCTACGGTGGAGGACATCAAGCGGCAGCTGGCCTACCGGGAGGAAAACCGGGGCAGGGCGTCCCAGTTCCGCACCACCCGCTCCTACGGCGAGGATTGTAAGGTCCTGCTGGACGAGGAGCATCGTTGGTTCACCGTTACCCGTGCCCGGGATCTGGCGGACGCCAACCCGGATATTCTGGACTACACCGCGCTGACCGGCTGCCGCGTGGACATTGACGAGAGCCGCACGGAGCAGAAGCGGGAGGGGCCGGACGGCAAGGAGGTCAGCTACAACCCGCCTCGCTACGAGTATTCCTATGACTTTGAAGTGATCATTTCCGTCAATAACCTCTACTTTGACGAAATGAAGTTCCGCCTGAACAACAGTTCTGTGTACATCGAGCCGCAGAACACCATGCAGCGGCCCATGATGGGGCAGCAGGGTATGATGGACCAGCGTCCTATGGCAGGTCGGCCCCAGAGCGGCATGACACAGCGTCCCATGATGGGACAGATGAATTCTGTGGGCCGGATGAATACCATGGCTGCCGGCTTCGATCCGGAGAGCAATCGGGAATATCGCAAGTACCGCGAAATGGGCGACGAGATCCGAGCGGCGCTGCTTCAGGTGATGGAGACCGCCCGTGGCGGCGGCGCAGTTCAGACAGCCCCCATGCAGCAGGAGGCCCCCATGCAGCAGCAGGAGACCTTCGCTCCCGCTCCGGCAGCGGCCGGCCCGTGGACTTGCCCCGCCTGCGGCGGACAGAACGACGGAAAGTTCTGCGAGTATTGCGGCGCGCCCAGAGCCTAAAGACAGGCCCCGGTTTTTGGGCGTGAGACGACCGAAAACCGGATGGACCGACGGTGTATCCCCCACAATGCGGGGAGAAAAAACTTTTTCGACACACTCAGCGTCCGCCCGCAAACACGGGCGGGCGCTGAACAGAACATGAAGAAAGAAGGATGAGAGCAAGCATGGCAGCACAGGTGACCAACTATCAATGCCCAAGCTGCACCGGCCCGCTGCATTTTGTGGGCGCATCCGGCAAGCTGGAGTGCGATTACTGCGGTGCTACCTATGATGTAGCGGAGATCGAGGCGCTTTACGCGGAAAAGGAAGAAAAGGCCGCGGCGGCGCAGCAGTCTGCTGAGGAAAAGACGGCAGCGGAACGGCAGGCTGCCGAGGAAGGCGGCTGGGAGTTGCCGGACCTCAGCGCCGACTGGGGTGCCGAGGGAGACGGCATGAAGGCTTACAGCTGCCCAAGCTGCGGTGCGGAGCTGATCTGTGACGCAAGCACGGCGGCTACCTCCTGCCCTTACTGCGGCAACCCAACGGTGGTGCCGGGGCAGTTTGCGGGAACGCTGAAGCCGGATTTCGTGATCCCCTTCAAACTCAGCCGCGAGGACGCCATCCGCGAGCTCAAGAAGCATTACAGGGGCAAGGTGCTCCTTCCCAAGAGCTTTTCCAAGGAAAATCACTTACAGGAGATCCAGGGGGTCTATGTACCCTTCTGGCTGTTCAGCGGTGAGGCGGAGGGCAATGCCCACTATGAGTGTACCCGGTCCCACAAGCGCACCGAGGGTGAGTATGAGGTGATAAAGACGGAGCACTTTGACGTGTACCGTGCCGGAACGATGCCCTTTGAAAAGGTACCGGTGGACGCCTCGACTAAAATGCCGGATGATCACATGGATTCCATCGAGCCTTACAATTACGATGACCTGAAACCCTTCTCCACGGCGTATCTGCCGGGCTTCCTGGCGGATAAGTTCGACGTGTCGGCGGACAAGAGCCGGGAACGGGCCGATGTCCGCTGTCTGGGCAGCTTGAAAAAGGCGCTGCAAGGCACCGTAACGGGATACGCGACCTGTTTCCCGAGGGGCGAACACGCAGACATCCAGCGGGGCAAGGTCCACTACGCGCTGCTGCCGGTGTGGCTGCTGAATACCAAATGGCAGGGCAAGGATTTCATCTTCGCCATGAATGGACAGACCGGAAAGCTGGTAGGAGACCTGCCTGTGGACAAGGGGCGATTCTGGGGGATGTTTGCCGCCATTGCCGTGCCGCTGTCCGTATTGAGTTCGGTCATCGTCCTGCTGATGCGATAAGGAGGGACGGACATGAAAAGAAAAGTCACAGCTTTGCTGACGGCGCTCCTGCTGACGCTGACTCTGTGCGTCCCCGCTCTGGCGTGGACGGAATACGGCGCGATCTACGATGAGACCGACGCGCTGGGCTCGGACGAATTGTCCGATCTGGGTCAGTACACCCTGCCCCAGTTGACGGAGGCGCTTCACCTTGACCTGCGGGTGGACATATTTACCAATGAGGATGTGAGCGAGGGTACCACCGCCGGAGATATCGCCACATATGTTTACAAAGATTCCGGCTACGGCTGGGGCGAGGAAAAGGACGGCATCTCGCTGACGCTGGTGATGGAGCCTCTGGCGGACGGTTCTTACACCCTGGCGGAGACCGACTGGTGCGTCTACGCGATGCTGAGCGAGACGCGGGGCGACGGGCAGGAACTCTCCGGCCTGGTGTATGACGCGGTGGAGCCGTATATGACGGCGCGGGCGTGGGACGGCACGGATATGACCGTGAGCGCCGATGCGCTCTGTCAGGCAATAAATGCCATGGCGGCGACGGCGGCGGACTATCTCTCCGCGGACTTCCCAACGGAGGCGCAGCAGCCCGAGACCGTCCAGTCCGGCGAAGCGTCAAAGCTGGGCGATACCGGCATGAACTATGTGTTCGATCTGCGGGGAATGCTCTCCGACGGGGAGCGGGAACAGCTGGAGGATCGGGCCGAGGATATCGCCCTCCGCCGCAGCTGCGGCATCTATACCCTTTTTGTGGAGGACTTTACAGCTTACGGCTACGGTGACGATCCCTATACCGCCCTCTATCAGATCTACCACGCCGAGGGCCTTGGTGTGGGCGAGGACCGAAACGGCGTCATCATCATGCTGAGCATGAAAGAGCGGGACTACGCCATGTTCGTCTACGGCGAATGGGCGGAGTATGCTTTTGACCGATACGGCGAAAAACAGCTGGAGGATCGCTTTTTGGATAAATTCAGCGGCGGCGACTGGTATGCCGGGGTTTCCAGCTATCTTGCCGCCTGTGACGAGTTTCTGACTCTGGCTGAGGATGGAAAACCTGTGCGGTCCAGCCCCCTGCCGGCCATCGGCATTGCGGTGGCAGTCTCCTGCCTGATCGCATTTCTGGTGTGCATGATCCTGAAGGAACAGATGAAGTCCGTGCGCAAGGGTGTTGACGCCAACGTGTATACCACGGCGGGCGGTGGATTGAAGCTGACGGACAGCTATGACCACTACACCCATACCACCGAGACCCGCCGTAAGATCGAGAGCAACTCCGGCGGCGGTGGCAGAAGCAGCGGAGGAACTGTAAGCCGCAGCGGCGGCGGCGGTCACGGCCGCAGCGGCAAATTCTGAGAAGGAGGCAGAATCATGAAGCGCTTGACTTTGCACCGGCTGGCGTCGGCACTTCTCTGCCTGACGCTGGCTCTTAGCCTGGCTGCCTGCGGAGGGAAAAAGAAACCGGCCCCGGCAGCGGGAAACGGCGGCGTAAAGGAGACGATCTCCGACAGCAGGACCGATCAGACCGGTCAGGCCGATCCTGTGAAGCCTTCCGAACCGGAAGCGGAGGTGGACCAGGAGCTGGTGGAGGAATGTCTCGATAAGCTGGGCTTTGATTTGGAATACGGCGGCTATCCCGGCGCCGCGGCCTATCTCGGCTACCGGGAGAAGGGGGACACCTCCAAGCTGTCGGACTGGATGCTGGAAAACTGCCTTGACCTGACGGCGGAGATGCCGGTCATGCTGACCATCCCCTCGGAGCGGGTCCTCGGTCCGGGGTACGGCAAGCTGTTCTGCGTCATTCCGCGGGGAGAGAACACCAGCCTTGCCGTGAACCACATCACATGGCAGTCTCAGGGCAACGGCCTGCATCCGGTGGCGGACGAAGTCCTCTACCGGGAGGAATATGCCCAGCCTGTTTTGCTGTTCGTGAACCCGGAGGAGCCGGATATGGAGGTCAACCTTGTTGCCGATGACGGCACGGTGGTGAACTGGTATCCGCAGGAGGACCTGTACGGCGATCTCATCCTGCCTGCCAGCGAGGAGGGCCGATTGCTGCTGTTCGACTTCTCCATCTATACGAACACCATCGCCATCGACCATCCCGAAGGCTGGGAGCCGACCGGTGACGATTGGTGGTGGCCTCCTACGGATCTGGGGCTGGCCGATACCTCGTGGGATTGCGATGAGTGGACGCTGGAGCTGCATTATGGCGACTGCGACCCGGACTATGCGGGGCTGGCTAATTTGTACGAGTGCTATGACAACCAGATGGATCTGCGATTCTTCGGTGTATGGCGCATGGAGGATGACTGCCTGCGGCTGGATATGTCCGCCGGGGTGGGCAGCTCCCTCAGCGGCAGTTTCCCAGTGCTGATCTCCCCCTCTGGCGAGTATCTGTACTTCCAGCGCTCCCGCATCGGCGAGGGAATGCCCTTCCTGCGGAACGGCGAGGACTCCGCTACCTTGAGCTTGCGCTACGATTGATGAAACCTTTTATACGAAACAGACCCGGCAGCTGATTTTCAGCCGCCGGGTCCTTTTTATTAGCTATATGCGTGGAAATTTTCTGTGGGTATCAGAAAGCAACGTGCATGAACAGGGCCACGCAGCAGAGAATGATCGCCAGAGGGACGTACACATACCGGCCCGCATTGTACCAGAGATCGCCGCGTTTTTTCGTACTGCCGGTGTTGATGGCGTCCAGCAGGGCGTCCTTCTTCATCACGTAGAACCAGGAGACCGCGCCCAGTGTAGCGCCGATGGGGATGATATAAATGGACACCAGATCCATCCAGGGACCCCACTTGCTGATGGTCTCCATGCCGATGCCGAAGCCCAGGCACAGCGCGCCCAGCAGTACCAGGACGGTAACGCGGTTGAGCTTCGGGAACTTGTGCATCAGGGACTCCGCCACCACCTCAAACATATTCTGCAAAGAGCTGACGCCGGCGAAAATCATGGCCATATACAGGATGATGGCGAAGAGCTGACCCATGGGGATGTCCTGCAAGATGGTGGGCAGGGTCACGAACAGCAGGCTGGGACCGGCGCCCACGTCCAGACCGTAGGAGAAGCAGGCGGGGATAATAACCAGGGCGGCTACCACGGCGGCAATGGTGTCAAAGAGGGCCGTGTGCTGGGCCACGCCCACCACGTCCTCGTCCTTGGAGAGGTACGCACCGTAAACGATCATGCCGCTGCCGGTGACGGACAGGGAGAAGAATGCCTGACCCATAGCCCAGATCCAGATCATGGGATTCGTCAGGGCCTCCCAGCGGGGGGTGAACATAAAGACATATCCCTCTGCAGCGCCGGGCAGAAGGGCCACCCGCACGGCCAGGATCAGGAAGATCACAAAGAAGACAGGCATCATGACCTTGTTGGTCTTTTCAATGCTGCGGGCGCCCAGAAACAGCGTCAGCAGCGTGCCCACCACCACAACGATGTGATAGGGGATCACGGAGTAGGGGGTGGAGGAGAAGGCACCGAACCAGGCGGCGGTGTCCGTGGTCAGCAGTGTGCCCAGCAGGGAATCCACCAGAGCCTTGAGCACATAGGTGACGATGACGGCATAGCCGATGGCGATGCACAGGGAGCCAGCCAGAGGCAGCCAGCCCAGCAGACCGCCGACTTTGCCGGCAGACTTGCTGCGGGTGTCCCAAGCGTTTTCGTAAGCGCCCAGCGTACCGGTGGCGGCACGGCGGCCCATGGCAAACTCCGCCGGAAGGCCCACATAACTGAAAATAAAAACAAACAGCAGATAAATCAGTAAAAATGCGCCGCCGCCGTTGCTGCCCATTTTATTGGGAAAGCCCCAGACGTTGGCCATGCCCACCGCCGAACCGACGGACGCAAGGATAAAGCCCCAGCGGCTCGCAAAGCTCTTGGTGTTTTTCTTGTGTTCCATGTTTTTCTCCCATCCAGCCGTAAAAAAACCGCACGGGATCGGGGCCCGTGCTATCGGCTTCTATCTGATCCCGGACTTCCGGGGGAAACAAACCCCTCACAGGGAGGCTACTTTACTATTTTAAAGCTTTGCTGACAAAAAGTCAAGGGAAAGAATGACAGTTGCCCGCAGTAAAAAATGCACCGCGAGAGAACCGCTCCTACTGAAAACAAAGGCCCCCGCCTGCGTAGAAGCGCAGGCGGGAGTCAATGTATGGTCAGCGCAGAAGCTTTCCCAGATCGGTCTTCATGGTAACAGTGAACCGGGGCAGATCGTGGAGTCCCTTGGCCAGATCGGCACACTTGGGCGTGGTCACCAGGGTCACAGGAAATAATTCGTCCACAAGGGCTTTGGCATCCGGGTCGGAGCAGCCGAAGGGATAGGCGAAGCAGGTGACGCCGCCCAGCTCCCCGGCGATCCGGTCATGGCTCAGTTGGATGTCATCCAGCACGCGGGTCTGGAAACCCGCGTCGGACTCATTGGGGCGGCGCTCCACGCCGTTGGCCCCGCCGGACTCAAAATTGCCGCCGTCGCCGCCTAAATTGTGGAGGCGGTAGCTGTGGGAGCCGATCTCCACCAGACCGGAGGCCGTCATTTCCCGCAGCTGGTTCCAGGTGCAGAAGTTGTCCGTAGGCAGATCCGGCATGAGGACGATGATGGAAATGCAGGCCTTCACGCCGTATTCCTGCAAAATGGGGTACACCAGATCGTAGTTGCTGCGGTAGCCGTCATCAAAGGTGATGAGGATGGGCTTTTCCGGCAGGGCGTCCCCGGCGGCCAATTCCCGGGGCAGCACCGGCGTATAGCCCATCGCCAGAACGGTCTCCAAGTCGGCGCGGAACTTGCTGGGGGTCACGGTCATGTCATTGCAGTCCTGCCCGTCCGGGACCATGTGGTGATACATGAGGACCGGCAGCGGGTCCGCCACAGATTCCGGCATCCGGTAGACGTACACGCAGAGGACGGCGGACAGAAGCAGCATCGCCAAGGGAACGACGGCGCGGGAACACAGACGTTTCATAAGATACTTCCTTTTCTCCCGCGGCGGCGGGAGCGTATTTTTGAAAGGCGGCGCACAGGGCCTTTCACCGCGGAATATCACTTCACCATTATAGACGGTTTGACCAACGGAAATGTTGCGTATTTCTTAAATTTTCCGGGAGTAAAATTTCGGGCCCGCAGATGTAAGGCAATTACTGTGCTTTGGCGTCATCATACCATTTCCGCAGGTAGGTGAAGGGGCGATCGCCGTCAAAGCCGGTGGCGGTGCCTGCTGCCAGAAAGGCGTAGGTTCGGTCCTGATATACGCAGTATACCTGCGGGCAAGGCCCCCAGACGGTAACGGTGATGTCGCCGTTCCGGGAGGACAGGGTCAGCTTCGGCTCCGGCAGAGCACCGTCCTCGATGGGGGCGGCCTCCGCCCAGAAAAAGCTGTCGGAAAAGGCGGCGGCCCGCAGGGGCGTCACACCTTGGGTCGGGTCCAGCGCGCGGGTGTTCACAGAGCCGTTTTCCCAGTATTCCAGCGTGATCGTCCCCTCCGACACCAGCGCGTCCATGATCTGCTGGGCCTGCTGAGCCGCCTGAGACGAGCGGGCGGAATGCTCCAGAAAGTAGTCGTAGGCCTCCCGCTGAGCGCCGTCAAAGGAGTGAGAACACCACGCCATGGTCTGCACCGCATCCAAATAAAGGCTCTGCTGCTCCGCTGTGCCCTCCTGCAAAATGACATCCAGCTTCTGGCATACGGTTTGCCGGTCCGTTTCGCTCATGGTGCTGAGCTGGGTCAGGAATTGGCCGCCCATGCCGTCATAAAGCTGGTGCAGCAATTCCTCCGGCGTGGTATCCGCCACGGAGGACAACCCCAGTTCCACCGCCCAGCGCTGCATCTCCGCGTCAAATACCTTCGAGCCGGGACCGCCGTCATTGAGCATCCATTCCTCCAGGAAGGTGTACTGTCCATCCGTTTCTGTGAAGAAAAGATAATGGCAGTAGGGGTAATCCGGCATGAGCCAGCCGTCCTCGTCCACATAGGCCCCGCCGGCCAGCGTGACGTTGGCGGGCTTTTGGGCATGATACTCATAATTCAGGTTATAGGCGATAAGCATTCCATTGGGATAAGCCCTGTACCAGTCCTCCGCCACATATTCCACCCGCCAGTCATCAAGGTCGGCGCCGGAATCGTATCCGCCGTTTTTGTAGTCCTGATAGGCTTTCTGCACGGCGGCCTTGGCGGCGGCCAGCACCGGCTCCGGCACATCGGGCGTTCCGACTACATGATCCGCTGTCTGGCTGTCCTTATCGGGCTTGTAGACCAGCAGCGCCCCATCCCGGTAGTAGAGATAGCGGGTGAAATCGGCGTTGGGCTGGGGATGCTCCGCCGTGGCCCACTCCGGCATGGTTACAAAGCCGGAAACTGCCAGGCGGCGGTAGTTGAGATCCCAGCTGGCGTGATCCCAGTAGTTCATTTCCGGCCAGATGTCCTGCAAAAGAGCCTTGACGTCGGCTTCGTAATACCGGCCGTCCCGCAGGAAGAAGAACTGCCCGGAAACGCCGGAGGCGGCGCACAGCTCATTTTCCCCGTCCCCGTCCAGGTCGATGAGCTGGGCGTCCCCCTTGGCATGGGCCAGCAGACAGGGGACGCCGTCTCCGTCCAGATAGTAGTAATCCGTCACTTCGCCGATCTGGCCACCCTGCCCCGGCCCGCCGGAGAGGTAGTCCCTGTAGGTGACTGTGAAGCCGCTGTACCCCATCAGGTCTTCAAAGAAGAACAGATCGGTTCTCTCCGCGTCGTTGCTGACGTCCACGTTGTTGGGGAAGGTGAAGAACACATCCGCTTCCCATTCCGACATGCCGTCCCGTCCGGCGGCTTCCGACTGCATCACCGCCGCGTAGACATTGCCGTCGGTGGAGCGGTAAATCCGGATGGAGTATTCCCCGCCATCGGTGCCGTCAATGATGAATCCGGCCCCCCGCTGGTCACAGTCCATGGAGTGGCGGGTCAGGGTCGTTTTCTGCGGCTGATAGGGCGTCAGGCCGCTGAGGGGAAGGGTCATCCAGGGCTCCTCATCCGGATAGGCAAAGGCGGAGGGCACGTCGCCGTCCAGCAGCAGGTGGGACACGAACCAGTACTGCCCGTCCCCCCGATCCAGCAGGGTGACGCACTCGTTGGTCTCGCCGCCGTAATAGAAATCCTTCCAGTAGAGCTGGATATAATCGCCCCGCCGCTGGCCGCTGGTGAAGGTGACGGAGCGGTAATTGGTGTCCCCGTGGGTGTGGTAGTAGGCGTCATACTCCGGCAGGTAGTCAAAGGCGTCCAGATCCACCTGATTGGTCTGGGCCAGCGTCAAACCGGTGTTCTCCAGCAGGAAAGCGTCCATATCCGCCCGGGTGAACTTGTCGGTGGGGCAGATCTGGCTGCCGTCCTCCGCCAGCACCCCCAGCTGTTCCAGCTCCTCCTGACTGGGCGCCTCCCTGACTCCGCCGCCGGCATAGAACAGGTCGTACAGGTTGATCTCCTGGGGCACGTTGTACAGGCAGGTGAGGAACTGGTTGTGGGGATTGGCCCGCACCACGCCGTCAGCATCCGTGTCGTGATTGAAAAATTCCGTGTTGAAGAAGGCCAGCTCCTCCCCGGTGAGGGGACGGGTCACCCCCAGCAGGTCATCCGGCCTGCCGCAGATCTGGTTGGAGAGGATGCGGAGCCCGCCGCCGGACTGCGGTTCCGCCGTAACCTTTGCCCAGACCTCCTCCCCGGATCCGGCGGTGTCCACCAGATGCACGCCGCATTGCTCCGGCTGGTAGTAAAGGGTCACGGTATTGCCGCTGCACTCTCCGGCATAGAAGCAGACGGAGCCGGGGGCGTTGGTGTCTCCGTGGAAGTGGTAATAGGCGTCATAATTTGCAAGATAGGCAAAGCTGCCCATACTCAGCGCGTCGGTTTCTGCCAGGGGCAGATCGACCCAGTGCACCAGAACGTGATCCGCCTGCTCCGCGGTGATTTTGATGAGATCCACCTCCGGGTCATAGCCGTCATAGCAGGTATCCACCAGCTCTTGCCGTTCTGCGGCGGAAATTGGCTGTTCCGGTGAAACGCCGTTGTAAAACAGGTGATACATATCGATCTTCATGGGATCGTCATAGACGGAGGTCAAAAACTGGACGGGACGGAGGGTGCAGTCGTTCCCGGCAGAGTCCTGCCAGCGGTCAGCGGTGTTGAACGCCAGCGCATACTCGGACAGCTCCTCGCCGGTCAGAGGCCGCACGGAGGGCTTCGCCCCGGTGAAGGTGAGGGCGCATACCAGCGCGGCGGCGGCCACCACCGCCAGCAGAGCGACGCCCACGGTGCGGCGGTTCTCCGCGATGCGGGTGACGCGATCCTTCAATTCCCGCTTTCCCGCCGTCATGGTGGTGGCGGAGAGCATGGGGCTTTCCGGCCGTCCGGCCACGGGGATCAGCCGCAGCAGCGTTTGACCGTAAGGGATGCGCTCCGATTCTCCCAGCTGCTGCAGCGCGCCCTCGTCACAAGCCAGCTCGCAGTCCCGGCGGGAGACGATGGCGGCGATCCACACCAGCGGGTCGAACCAGTACACCACTAGACACACGCACCGCAGCAGGCTCCACAGGGGGTCCAGATGGCGGGCGTGGGTGGTCTCGTGGATCAGAACATGCCGCAGGGTCTCCGGGGATTCCACGGCGGCGGGGGTCAGGTAGACGGCGGGGTGAAACAGGCCGAACAGACAGGGGGAGGGCAGATCCGCCGTCAGATACACCGGATAGGGGCAGTTTTCCACCGGGTAAGGTTTCCGGCTCCGGCGGAGACGAAGCATGAAGCGGAGGTTCGCAAGCAGGAACCACGCCGCCATGACATACATCCCGGTGTGCCAGACGGCTTTCAGAACGGGGGTCAGAGGGATCTGACTTTTATACTCGATGGAATGGGTGACATTTTTCCCGTCGGTAAACGTCACGGTGCTGTCCTCTGTGGCGGTGTCCACCCGGAAGGCCTGATAGGGGGCGGGGGTCTGGAAGACGCCCGGCGGGGCGGAGACAATGGTTTCCCGGTAGGGGGTCACATACAGGGCCGGGGCGGTGATCCGGGCCGTCACCGGCTCCGCCGCCGTCAGGACGTTGTGCTCCATGGCGGGCAGGCTGACCGGCGCCAGCAGCCGCAGCGCCACCAGCCCCCACAGGGCGTACTGCACCCGGCGGGAGATGGTTTTTCGGAACAGCAGCCGCAAAAGCAGCAGGGCAAGGATCAGAACGGAAGAAGTTAACAGGATCTCTTTCATAGTTTTCCACCCGCTTTCTCCAAAATGGCGGACAGCTCCGCAATGTCGTTCTCTGTCAGGGCGTTTTTTTCCACCATGGCGCTCATCAGCAGGCCCAGCCCGCCGATTTTGTCCAAAAAGGTCTCGGTTTCCGCCTCGATGGCGTCCTCCCGGCCCACGGCGGGGAAATACAGCTTGGCCCGGCGGCCTTCCTCGTGGCGGACGGCCTCCTTGCCCTCCAGACGGGAGAGCATGGTGATGACCGTGTTTTTCGACCAGCCGGTGTCCTCCCGCAAGGCGGCGGTCAGTTCCGTGATGGTCATGGGAGCGGTCTGCCACAGGCGGTTCATCAGCTTCCATTCGCTGTTGGAGAGATCAATTTTCATGGTGCACCTCGCTTGGTATACAGTTGTCTACCTCTTACACCATCAGCGTAGCAAAAAGGTAGACAAATGTCAACCTCAATTTGATTACAAAACGGATACGGAAAAATCGGCGGTTCCGCCGTTGACCGCGGCCGCTTTTTGCCGTAAAATAGAGGTCAGTTTGAGAAAACAGAGAGAACGGAGAACAGTATGACTGACTTTGAACAACGGTATGTGACCGCCCGGAAAGCGGTGATCGCCCGGGATCTGGCCCGGCTGAACCCCATGCAGCGTCAAGGGGCCATGACCACCGAGGGACCCCTCCTGCTGCTGGCGGGGGCGGGCAGCGGCAAGACCACGGTGCTGATCCAGCGGGTCTACAACCTGCTGACCTATGGCCGGGGCAGCGACAGCGACGAGGTCCCCGACTGGGCCACGGAGGAGGATCTGGACTTTTTGGAGCACTTCCCGGATCGGCCAGACGGTGAGGAGGTTCGCCGGGTCCACCGGCTCTGCGCCGTGGATGCCCCCCGGCCATGGGAGATCATCGCCATCACCTTCACCAATAAAGCGGCGGGAGAATTGAAGGAGCGGCTGGCGGCCCGTCTTGGCCCCGCCGCCAACGATGTGTGGGCCTCCACGTTCCACTCCGCCTGCGTCCGCATCCTGCGGCGGGACATTGACCGCATCGGCTTTGAAAAGGACTTCACCATTTACGATACCGACGACGCCAAGCGGGTCATCAAGGACATTCTGAAAGAGCAGAACCTGGACGAGAAGGCCTTCCCCATCCGCAGCGTCCTCTCCGCCATCAGCGCCTCCAAGGACCGCTACGAGGGGCCGGAGGTATTCCGCAAGAAGGCGGAAGCTGCAAACGATTGGAAAAATACCCGGATCGCCAAGATCTACGCCGCCTATCAGCAAAAGCTCAGCACCGCCAACGCCCTGGACTTTGACGACATCATTTACCACACCGTCACGCTGCTGCAAAAGGAACCGGAGGTGCTGGACTACTACCAGAAAAAGTTCCGGTATGTGCTGGTGGACGAGTATCAGGACACCAACCACCTGCAATATCTTCTCACCGGCCTGCTGGCCGGGGGACACCGAAACCTCTGCGTGGTGGGCGACGATGACCAGTCTATCTACCGTTTCCGGGGCGCCAACATCGAAAACATCCTGAACTTTGAAAAGCAGTACAAGGACGCCCGGGTCATCCGCCTGGAGCAGAACTACCGCTCCACCCAGCACATTCTGGATGCCGCCAACGCCGTCATCAAGAACAATGAGGGCCGCAAGGGCAAGACCCTCTGGACGGACAACGGCAGCGGCGACATGGTGACAGTAAAGACCAATTTTAACGAGGGGGACGAGGCAAACTTTGTGGCCGGGGACATCCTCATGGGGGTCAACCGGGGACGGAACTTCCGGGATACCGCCATTCTCTACCGGATGAACGCCCAATCCAACGCACTGGAATACGCCCTGAAGCGCAACGCCATCCCCTATAAAGTTGTGGGCGGCATGAAGTTCTTTGACCGCGCCGAGGTCAAGGATATGCTGGCGTATTTGTGCGTACTGAATAACCCTATGGACGATCTGCGGCTGCGCCGCATCATCAATACGCCCGCAAGGGGCATCGGCGCGACCACTATGGACAAGGTGGCGGAGCTGGCAGCGGAGCAGGGGGCGTCTCTCTACGAGATCATCCGCAACGCGGATCTGTTCCCCACCCTGAAAACCGCCGCAGGCAAGCTGACAAAGTTCGCCGATTCGATCGACGGCCTGCGCCGGGCCGGAGGGACGCTGGCCCTGCCGGAATTTTACGATGAAGTCCTGAACCAGACCGGCTACGTCCGGGCGCTGGAGGAGAAAAAGGACATGGAGAGCCGGGGCCGCATCGAAAACGTGCAGGAATTGAAGTCCAACATTCTGGGCTTTTTGGAGCAGGACCCGGAGGACGCCACCCTGTCCGGGTTCCTGAACGAGATCGCCCTGTACACGGATCTGGACAGTGTGGAGGCGGATGACAACTGTGTGACCATGATGACCATTCACTCTGCCAAGGGCTTGGAATTCCCGGTGGTGTATGTGGTGGGCATGGAGGAGGGGATCTTCCCCGGCACGGCTTCCATGTATGACGAGGAAGAGCTGGAAGAAGAACGGCGGCTGTGCTATGTGGCCATGACCCGCGCGCGGGAAAAACTGGTGATGACCAACGCCCGCCAGCGGATGCTCTACGGCCGCACCAGCGCCAACAAGTCCAGCCGCTTTTTAGACGAGATCCCGGCGGAGGATATGCGCTGGGAGAGCAAGCCGGAGCCGAAATTCGGCACCTATGACGAGGACAGCTTCGGCGGAAGCCGCTGGGGCGATGATTTCGGCGGAGGTTCTTTTGGCGGCAGTTCTTACAACGGAAGCTCGGGCCGTTCCGGCGGTTATGTCAGCGGCGGCGTCCATACCTACAAGAGCACCAAACCCGCGGCCCAGACCCTCCGCACCAGCAGCCGGGGCAGTACCCCTGCCGCACCGTCGGTGGGACTGATCCAGCTCAGTCAGGGAGACCAGGTGGAGCACACCGCTTTCGGCAAGGGCACTGTGGTGTCGGTAAAGCCTATGGGCGGCGACGCCCTGGCGGAGGTAGCCTTCGAGGGCGGTATGAAGAAGCTGATGCTGAAGGCTGCCGGAAAGCATCTGAAAAAACTGTAAAACCGTCTGTAAAGCAGATTTTTCTGCCAAATAGTTCAAAAACCGTCCCCGGAGGCTTTCAAGCCTCCGGGGACGGTTCGTATATCGCTTAAGTTTTGGACTGCTTGGCGGGGAGACGGCCATAGATCCGGGTCATCTCACGGATGTCGCCGATCAGCTTTACCGTCAGTTCACCGGGAAGGAGCCGCCACTGCCAGTTGTCCCGGCCTGTGCCGGGGGTGTTGATCCGGCTGCCTTCGCCAAGCTCCAGCCAGTCCTGCATCTGGGCCACGAACAGGGACGCGGGGGAGGTCATGCCGCCCCGGAGCACACCCCGGTTGAAGCCCTCCCGCTCATTGAGCCCCAGATACTGCACGGCAAAATCGATCTCCTCCGGCTCTGCCTCTTGACGCCACAGGGCCAGCGGGGCGTTGTCATGAGTCCCGGCATAGCACACGCAGTTCTCTACGCAGTTATGGGGGAGATAGGCGCTGTCCGCTGTGGGGGAAAAGGCAAATTCCAGAACCCGCATCCCCGGCAGACCGGAATCCGCCAGCAGCTTCGTCACGTCGGGAGAAGGCTCACCCAGATCTTCTGCGATGAAGCGGATGCCGTGGAACCAGCCGGTGAGGACGTTCAGCAGATCCAGCCCCGGCCCCTTGACCCAGCGGCCGGTTTTGGCGGTCGGAGAACCGTAGGGCACCGCCCAATAGCTGGCGAAGCCCCGGAAATGGTCAATGCGGATCACGTCATACAGTCTGGAGGCGCCGTCCACCCGGCGGATCCACCAGCCGAAGCCGTCCCGCTTCATGGCGTCATAATCGTAGAGCGGATTGCCCCAAAGCTGGCCGTCCTTGGAGAAGTAGTCCGGCGGAACACCGGCCACCTCTGTGGGAACGCCCCGGCTGTCCAGACGGAACATGGATCGTTCCGCCCAGACGTCAGCGGAGTCCATGGCCACATAAATAGGCAGGTCGCCGATGATACCGATGCCAAGGCTGTTGATATAGGACTTCAAGGCGGTCCACTGGCGGAAGAACAGAAATTGGATATAGGTGAACAGCTCCACATCCTCCCGCAGCAGCTCCCGGTACCGGGCCAGAGCCGCAGGATCGTGGAGCCGGACAGCCTCATCGGGCCATTCCTGCCAGGACTTCATGCCGAAATGCCGCTTGAGGGCCATGAACAGGGCGTAGTCCGGCAGCCAGGAGGCGTTTTTCTCCGTAAAGGCCGCCACTGCGCCGCTATCCCGCATCCAGCCTCGTTCCGCCGCCTTTTTCAGCAGGTCCAGACGATTTTCATAGAGCTTGCCGTAGTCCACATGACGGGGATCTTCTCCCCAGTCCCGGTCACAGACCTCCTGCTCCGTCAGAAGCCCATCCTCGATCAACAGATCCAAATCAATGAGATAGGGATTGCCCGCATAGGAGGAAAAACTCTGGTAGGGGGAATCGCCGTAGCTGGTGGGACCGAGGGGGAGCATCTGCCAGTACCGCTGACCGGCGGCGTGGAGCAGATCGGCAAAGTCATAAGCCGCGAGGCCCATAGTGCCGATACCGTAGGGGGAGGGCAGAGAAAACAGGGGCAGCAGAATACCGGAGGAACGTTCCATAGGATCAGCCTTTCCCGGCGTCGGAGACGCCTGTATACACAAATTTTCCCTTATTGTAAAGCTTTTTGTAAAAATTGTCAAAGGGAGGACCGGACGCCTTGACGGATACGGCATTCTGGTATAAAATCGGCAAAAAAGAGGGCGGCGCCGAAGCCTCTTGACAGCGGCGCTGAATCCTGAAGAAACCGAGTGCGGCGGATGGAAAGGGGAACGATCTATGAGAATCGTAGTCAAGGTGGGGACTTCCACACTGGCCTATGCCACCGGGCGGCTGAATATTCAGCGGGTGGAGCGGATGTGCAGAGTGCTCAGTGACCTGAAAAACGCGGGCCACGAGATCATTCTGGTGTCCTCCGGCGCTATCGCCATGGGCTTCGGCAAGCTGAACCTCCGGGAGCGGCCCCACGATATGCCAACCAAGCAGGCGTCGGCGGCAGTGGGACAGTGCGAGCTGATGTATGTGTATGACAAGCTGTTCACCGAATACAATCATACGGTGGCCCAGCTTCTGATCACCGCGCCGGACATCGCCGACGGCGGCAGCCGGAAGGAGAACTTCCACAACACCCTGGACCGCCTGTTGGAGCTGGGGGCCTTGCCCATCATCAACGAGAATGACACGATTTCCACGGAGGAGATCGCCGTGGGCGATAATGATACCCTTTCCGCTGTGGTGGCCGCCACAACGAGAGCGGAGCTGCTGATCCTCCTGTCGGATATTGACGGTCTGTATGACAGCGATCCCCATCAAAACCCGGATGCGAAACTGATCCATGAAGTGTCAGAGATCGACGAGAAAATCCTCTCTCTGGCGGGGGGCAGCGGCTCCGAACTGGGCACCGGCGGCATGGTGACAAAACTCCATGCCGCGCAGATCGCCACGGAGGCAGGCTGCGAAATGGTGATCGCCAACGGCTGGAACCCGGATCTGCTGTACGGCATCGTAGAGGGAGAACCCATCGGCACCCGATTTTTGGCAAAGAAGGTGAGCAAATGACCACATTGGATATCATTCGGAAAACGAAAGCCGCTTGGAGCGTCCTCCGGGACGCGGACGCGGAAACGAAAAACCGCCTCCTGACCGCCATGGCGGCCAGCCTCGTGGAACACACGGCGGAGATCCTGACCTGCAACGAAGCGGATCTGGAAGCGGCACGGGGCCACATTTCCGATGTGATGCTGGACCGGCTGCGGCTGGACGAGGGCCGCATCGCTGCCATGGCGGAGGGCATCCGGGCCACGGTGAAGCTGCCGGATCACACCGGGCGGATTTTGTCGGAGACACACCACGCCAACGGTATGACCATCTATAAAAAGCAGGTGCCCTTGGGACTGGTGGCGATCATTTACGAGAGCCGCCCCAACGTCACCTCCGATGCGGCGGCGCTGACTGTGAAAAGCGGCAACGTCTGCGTCCTCCGCAGCGGGAAGGAGGCCGTGTGCACCTCCACCGCCATCGTAAAGGCGCTGAAGCAGGGGATTTCCGCCGTGGGCGGCGACCCGGACATCGTGAATATTCTGGAGGATACCAGTCATGAGAGCGCCCGCGTTCTGATGACGGCGGACGGACTGGTGGATCTGCTGATCCCCCGGGGCGGGGCGGGACTGATCCGGGCCTGCGTGGAGCAGGCGACGGTGCCCTGCATCCAGACCGGCACCGGTATCTGCCATGTATATGTGGACGAATACGCCGATTTGGACAAGGCGGTGAAGATCATTGTCAACGCCAAAACCAGCCGCCCCTCCGTGTGCAACGCCGAGGAGGTGTGTCTGGTCCACAGCGCCGTGGCGGAGCGGTTTTTGCCCATGCTGCGGAAGGCACTGGTAGAGGATCGGACAGCCGCGGGGCAGATCCCCGTGGAGCTGCGGCTGGACCCACGGGCTGCCGCCGTGATTCCCGGAACGCCGGCTGGCCCGGCGGATTTCGACACGGAATTTTTGGACTATATTCTGGCTGTCAGAGTGGTGGACAGCGTGGACGAGGCAATCGAGCACATTCAGGCCCACTCCACCCACCACAGCGAGGCCATCGTGACGGAGAATGACGCCAACGCGGAGAAATTTGTCAACGGAGTGGACAGCGCGGCGGTGTACGTCAACGTCTCCACCCGGTTCACTGACGGCGGCGAGTTCGGCCTCGGCTGCGAGATGGGAATTTCCACCCAGAAGCTCCATGCCCGCGGCCCGATGGGGCTGGACGAGCTGAGCACCTATCAATACATCATTCGGGGCAGTGGACAGACCCGGTAAGGAGAGGCATATGGCATATCAGTATGAGGCCGGTTTTATCGGCGCTGGAAATATGGGCGGCGCGCTGGCGCGGGCAGCAGTGAAAACCGTGGGCGGGGCGGCGGTGGCCGTGGCTTGCTCCACGGCGGAGCACTCCGCAAAGGCGGCGGCATCCATCGGCTGCGCTGCGGAGACGGCAGAAGCGATCCTGCGGGAGAGCCGATTCGTGTTTTGGGGAGTGAAGCCCCAGATGTTTTCCGGTGTGACGGCAAAGCTGGCAGAGGACATTGCGGCGTCTGACGCTGTTTTTGTCTCCATGCTGGCGGGCGTCAGTCTGGACCGCTTGGCGGAGATGCTGGGCGGAGAGAAGAAGATCATCCGCATCATGCCAAATACCCCCAGCGCCGTGGGACAGGGGCTGATGCTGGTGTCGGCAAATGACCGTGTAACGGCGGAGGAACTGGCGGCCTTCAAAACTATGATGGCAGAATCCGGCCTGCTGGATGACCTGCCGGAGAACCTGATCGATGCGGCCAGCGCCGTGTCCGGCTGCGGCCCCGCCTATGCCTACATGTTTGTGGAGGCATTGGCAGACGGGGCGGTGAAGTGCGGTGTGCCCCGTGCCAAGGCTATGCGGTACGCCGCCCAGATGCTTCTGGGCAGCGCGTCCCTGCTGCTGGAAACGGGAGAGCACCCCGGCGCGTTGAAGGACGCCGTGTGCAGTCCCGGCGGCAGTACCATCGCCGGTGTGGCGGCGCTGGAGGACCGGGGATTCCGTGGGGCGGCGATCGCCGCTGTGGAAGCGGCCTATCGCCGGACAAAGAAATTGGGATAATATGGGATAAAAAGAAACCCGGACGCGTAAGCGTCCGGGTTTGAGACTGTCGATAAAGTGGTAAATTCTCCGCGACGGTAAGGAAGGGTGTGCGCGGGAAACCCAAGAAGGGTGTCCTGCGCCATTGAAATCCTAAGTTTTCAGAACTTTTATAAAGTTCTGAAAACTTGCTCAGCGGGGAGAAAAGCCTTTTTCGACACGCTGAAACCCGGACGCTTACGCGTCCGGGTTTTTGATTCAATCAGCCGTTCCAGGAACCCAAAAGCTGCAGGCCCATAGCGATGATCCACATATACGCGCAGGTCTTGGGAATCATCAGCAGGCCCACCTTGGGTTTCGTTTTGCTGAACAGCGTGACGGGCAGATAGCAGCCGAAAGAGATCAGGATGGCCGCTACCATTTTCGTCATGTGATACCCGCCGGCATTCCCGGAAATGGCGTACAGGATCATGACGCCGATGCCGGTGACGGCGAATACACCGTTCCGGAGGATGGACAGCTTCAGATTGCCCTCGTCTGTGCACCAGTTGTTCTGGGGCAGCAGGCACACGGCGATCCGGATGATGGCGGAGGCCCAGATCATCACCTCCACAGCCGCAGGAGCGGTAAAGTCCGGGAAGGTGAGCTTCCAGATGAACAGCAAGATCACATAGAACGCCGTCATCGTGATGGAGGAGATCTGCAGGCCGGTGCCCATCAGATGCTTGATCTTGGGGGTGCTTCCACGGAACGCCCGGAAGATCCGGGGAACGAGGTGGAAGGCATCGCCGCCGCAGAGGGTCAGGGTCAGGATGCCGTAGAGAACAAACAGGGGGCGGCCCTGCGCCATGGCGAAAAATACGATGCCTGCTACGAGGTCGAACAACAGATATATCGTATCAAATACGGCCTCCATAATATCGGGCATTTTGGGCTGATAGGTTTTGTGATCCATGTTTTTATCCTTTCTGTTTGATGCATGCTTCTGCATTGCTGCATACCTGTTGGAATACGCGCTTACAAACGGCGATGTCCTCCGGCGTCAGGCCCCGGAGCATCTGCTCCGCGAACTGCCGCTGGGCCAGAAGTCCGTCCCGGACGATCTCATTTGCCGGTTCCAGCAGATCAAGCTCAATGTGCTTTTTGTTTACCGGGTCTGTCTTTTTTGCGATAAACCCCCTGTCCTCAAGAGTTTTCAGTGAGGTGGACACGTGGGACTTGGTGGATTTCCGGACCCTGACGATATCTGCCGCCGTGCGATACTGGGGATTGTTGTGCAAAAACATCAGAATATCATATTCCAGATGCTTGAGCTGATATTTCTCGCATACGGACGACATCAGAATCTCATAATACCGCGTAATGGCTTTATGCTGATCCCAAAAGTGCATAGGTTCTCCTTTCATTAACGTTCTATTTAGAACGATTGTACAGAGGAGGACCTCAATTGTCAAGAACAAAATTTTGGCAAAAAATGGTGCACCGCAGACTGCCCGTATGGGCGGGCGGCAGCCTATTCCTCCCGGCCAGCCGCCATATTGATTCTGCCGACAGGCTGCGGTCAAAACGAAAACCCCCGGCAGGCATCGTAAATACGATCGCCTGTCGGGGGTTCTGCGGGGTCAGCCGTTTCTCTCAAAGGAGAGGAGCGGCTGACCGCCGCGGATTTTTTTCAGTGGATGATCCGCTGGGATCAATAGCACTTGCGGTAGATGGCCTCTTCGCTCTCCAGATCGAAGGGATAGTAAGCGTTGGTCATCAGGCGCTGCTGGTTGGTCTCCACGGACTGGGGGAAGATCTTGAAGTCAGCCTCGGTGAAGCCGCAGTCACGCAGGGGACGCAGAGGCAGGATGCGCTGCAGCAGAGCGTTCATCTCGGGGATGGCGTCCTTGACCTCGCAGCCGAGGATGCGGGCCACCAGCTCCTTGAACTTCATGATCTCGCCGTCGGGCTTGTTGGCATCATAGTAGTCCATGATGGCGCCGAAGAGCATGTAGTTGGACTCGCCGTGAGGCACATGATAGGTGCCGCCCAGAGGGAAGCTCATGCCGTGGACAGGGCCGCAGCCAGCCTTCAGGAAGGCAATGCCGGCGTAGAAGGAGGCAGTGACGAACTCATCCAGATACTCAAAGCGGGCGTCCTGACCCTTCTCGTCGATGAGCTTGAAGCCCTTGAGGATCATGTCCATGGCCTTCTCGCTGAACAGCTCGGAGGTCATGGTCTTGCGGTGGGGGCTCAGGAAGGACTCGGTGGCGTGGACCAGCGCGTCGATGGCGGAGCAGGCGAAGGGCTTGTAGGGCAGGGTCTTGAGCAGGTCGGGGATCAGGCACACCTTGTTGGGGATGATGTCATCGGACACCAGGCCCAGCTTGGTTTCGCCGCCGGTGAGCACGCCGTCCTTCTCGTCCTTGACAATGGCCACGGAGATGTTGGTGCACTCAGAGCCGGTGCCGCAGGTGGTGGGGATGGCGATGACGTCCTTCTCGTGGACCACGGGGAAGCGCTTGAAGTACAGGTTGTGGACGGTGTCGGGACGCTTGCAGCCCAGCAGCTTGCACAGGTCCATGATGGCGCCGCCGCCCACGGCGATGACGCGGTCATAGCTGTCATAGGGGATGGCGTCGTACATGGTCTGGATCATGGCCTCAGAGGGCTCACCGGCGCCGAACTTCTCCTGAAACACGAAGTTGCACTTCAGGCCCAGCTCCTTCATGAAGGGGGTGTAGATGAACTCGTTGGTCAGAACCACGTCCCGTTCACCCAGATTGAACTCCTCAGCCATCTGGGCGAAGGTCTGGAACTTATACACGGTGGGAGCAAAGACAATCTCTCTCTTGTCAGCCATCAGAGAAGCGGAAAATGCATCCATGATTGAAATCTCCTTTTAATTGATTTAAGTGATACAGGCGGGAGCTCCGGGGAGACCCCGCCGGATATCCGAATTACTTGCGGCTGATCGCCTTTTTGACGGCAGCCACGATATTGGCGGCACGGAGGCCGTACTCATCCATCAGGAAGTCCTGAGGACCGACCTGACCGAACAGATCCTGCACGCCCACAAACTCCTGAACGGTGGGGCAGTTCTTAGCCAGGCAGTTGGAAACCACGCTGCCCAGACCGCAGGTGACGTTGTGGTTCTCGGCGGTGACAATAGCACCGGTCTCCTTGGCGGCCTTGATGACCAGCTCCTCGTCCAGAGGCTTCCAGGTGAACATATCGATTACGCGGACGGAAATGCCTTCCGCCTGGAGAGCCTCATAAGCCTTCAAGGACTCGTCCACCATGATGCCGGAGGTGATGATGGTGGCCACGTCCTTGTCGCTCTCGTGGAGCACAACGCCCTTGCCGATGGGGAACTCGGAACCGTCCTCATAGACCTTGACGATGCCCTTGCGGACAAAGCGGGTATAGGTCACGCCGGAAGTGATGCCGGGCAGCTGACGGGTGATGCACTCCAGCTGGGCATAGTCGGCGGGATCCAGCACCACGGTCTCGGGGATGCTCAGGTACATAGCGGCATCCTCCAGAGGCATATGGGTGCCGCCGTTGAAGGCAGCGGTCACACCGGCATCGGAGCCCAGCACGTGGACGGGCAGACCGGCGTAAGCGGCGGACATATAGATCTGGTCATAGCAACGGCGGGAGGAGAAGGTACCGAAGGAATGGAAGAACACCTTTTTGCCGGCGGCAGCGAGACCCGCAGCCACGCCGGCGCCGTTGGCCTCGGCAATACCGGCCTCAAAAGCGCGGTCAGGATAGTTCTTCCTCAGCATCTTGGTGTTGATGCAGCCCATCAGGTCGCAGTCCACATAGACGATGGACTTGTCCTCGGCCATCATTTCGTTCAGAGTCAGGGCCAGCGCGTCGCGGCAGGCGCGGGAGTCCTTTTCATGCTTACCAATTACTTTCACACTCATTACTCGCACCCTCCTTTAAGCGTTCTTGACAGCTTCCAAGGCCTTCTCGGAAGCGGCGATGGCCTCGGCCCACTGCTCCTCGTTGGGCTGAGAGGAGTGGTCATGCTTGGGCTCGGCAAAGGTAGCGCCCTTGCCCTTGCAGGTATCCAGCACGATGCAGCTGGGAACGCCTTTCTTGGCGTATGCGTTCTGAATGGCGTCATAGATCGCCTGAACGTCATGGCCGTCGATCTCCTGCGTGTACAGGCCGAAGGACTCCGCCTTCTTGGCCAGATCGCCGTGAGCCAAAATGTCATCGGTGGGGCCGTCCAGCTGATAGCCGTTTTTATCGATGAAATAGATCAGGTTGTCCAGCTTGTGGGCATAGGCGAACTGGAAGGACTCCCAGACCTGGCCCTCGTCCGCCTCACCGTCGCCGATGACGCAGAAGACGTGGTTGGTGCGGCCGTCGATCTTGTTGCCCAGAGCGGCGCCGGCAGCGGTGGAAGCGCCCTGGCCCAGAGAGCCGGTGGTCAGATCCACGCCGGGAGTCAGCTTGCGGTCAGTGTGGCTGGGGAACTTGGTGTGGGGCTGGTTCAGGGTGTAGGCCTCCTCCATGGGATAGAAGCCCATGAGACCGAAGGTGGCATAAGCCACGGGTCCGGCGTGGCCCTTACTGAGCACCAGCCAGTCGCGATCTTCCCAGCGGGGGTTCTTGGGATCGAACTTCATGACCTCGCCGTACAAAACGGCCATCAGGTCTGCTAGATCCATGGAACCGCCCACGTGACCGAAGCCCCGGGAGTGGATGACCTTCAGGGTCTCCAGCCGGATCTCAGCCGCCAGAACGTTGCACTTTTTTACATCCATGTAACACGCATCCTTTCTGCTTGCTTTGATGAAAAAATGAAGTAAAACAAGGAAATAACGGTATGTGTACGCTTCCAATTTTGAATAAGATAACACATTCCGGAAAATAATCACAAGTAATCGTTTTCCGGGACACCCGACAAAGATCGCGCCGTACACAGAACTTATGAGACAGCGCGATCAGCCATTGAAAGGAACATACCTTCCTGACTCGTATTCTAACCCAAAACATGGCGTTTCGTCAACAGATGTTTGCTTTTTAACAATGAAAAACACCTATTAAAAATGTATGTTCGGACGGGAATCGGGGCATTAATTCGGCTAAACAGGGCACAATCTTATAGAAGAACAAAAACCATCGGCTTTTTCCACAAAAAGCCGATGGTTTTTTCTACATGTGTGAAATTAGGGATATCAGGGCAGCTTCAGATCGCCGTCCTTCACCCAGTCGGCCTTGCGGCAGAGCTGGTTGATAAGGGGGCACAGAATGGCGGGGAGGATGAAGGAGATCAGGATCAGGCCTGCCCAGTCAAAAGCGGTGGGGTTCATGGCGATGGCGCCGTTGGCCAGAGCCTTTTCACTGGGAGCCACCCAACCGGTCCACACGCCCAGCTGGCCGCACAGGCCGCAGGTGCCCATACCGGAGTTGATGGCCGCGCCGTTCATTTGCAGACGGAACAGGCAGGTGGCAATGGGGCCGGTAATGGCGGAGGTGACGGTAGGGGCGATCCAGACGCGGGGGTTTTTCACGATGTTGGGCATTTGCAGCATGGAGGTGCCGAGGCCCTGACTCACCAGACCGCCCCAGCCGTTCTCCCGAAAGCTCATAACGGCGAAGCCTACCATCTGGGCGCAGCAGCCGGCCACAGCCGCACCGCCTGCCAGACCGGTGAGGCCCAGTACGGAGCAGATGGCGGCGGAGGAGATGGGCAGAGTCAATGCCACGCCTACCAGCACGGACACCAGAATACCCATCAGGAAGGGCTGAAGCTCCGTGGCCTTCATAATGACCATGCCGAAGGCACTGGCGGCGGTGCCGATGGGCGGGGCGATAACATAGGCCGTGCCTACGCCGATGAGGGTGGTGACGATGGGAGTCACCAGAATGTCGATCTTCGTCTCTTTGCTGACGGCCTTGCCGCACTCCGCTGCGATGATCGCCACGAACAGCACGGCCAAGGGGCCGCCCGCGCCGCCCAGCAGGTTGCAGGCGTAACCCACAGCCGCCAGAGAGAACAGCACCAGCGGGGGCGCCTGCAAGGCGTAGCCGATGGCAATGGCCATGGCGGGACCGCTCATAAAGGAGGTCAGGCCGCCTACGGTGTAGGGAACCTTTTCCCCGATCTGGGCGGTGAGGAAACCGATGTGGAACTGCGTGCCCAGCGTGTTGAGGATGGTGCCGATCAGCAGGGAGCAGAACAGGCCCTGTGCCATAGCGCCCAGGGCATCAATGCCATAGCGTTTGGCGGAAAAAACGATGTTTTTGCGCTTCAGGAATGCGTTTACCTTTTCCATGAGAATACTCCGTATCGATCAAAAATAGTGTGTCAGACTGGTGTCTTGACACCTGTCCAACACACTATACACGGAATCGGTATGCTTGTCAACAGAAAGTTTTATCCCTCCAGCAGGAAGCCTGCCTGCCGCAGGGCGTCCAGTACCCGCCGGTAAGCGTCCTCGCTGGGGCAGAGCAGCGTGTGAAGGTGGATGCCGCCGGTGAGAACGGAGAGAGGCTGGGCGGTGTGGCTCCGGGCGATGAACTGGGCCACATCGTATCGGCTGGAAAGCTGCAAGGGGCCGGTGAGCTGGCCGTAAAGAGGGTGTTCCACGATAACGTCCACCACGGTGCAGCCATTGTCCACCATAGTGTTCAGCTCTGCCTCCATGCCTGCCTCGTCATGGCGGACAGCTACCCGGCGGGTGAGACCGGCTGCGGCGGCATTTTGCAGGCAGTACCCCCGGGGGGTGGCTAAAATGTCTGCGCCTCCGGCCCGCAGCAAGGCAATGTCTCCTACGATGATCTGACGGCTGACGGACAGTTGGGCTGCCAGCGTCGAGGCACTGACCGGTTGAGCAGACTGCCGCAGCAGCTTCAAAATCGTTTCTCTGCGTTCCTCCGCGTGCATACGATACCCCTTTCAAGCTTGTCTTGACAGCAGTATACCACGGGGAAGCGGCTTTGAAAAGAGGCGGAGAGAAAAAACCGCACGTCCAAACGGACGTGCGGTTTATGCTGCGAAAATGGAAAACAGTAAAGGCTTCATGCCAGATGGAAAGGAACCATGCGGACTTTGCTCCCTCGCATCTCCCGTCCCACTCGCGTCAGAATCCGGCGAAGTAAATCTGACGCGAAAGAGGAGAAGCAAGGAAGAAAACGAGGGTTTCGCCGTCAGGTGGAAACGGAGTGTACGAACTTTGCTCCGACGTTTAGCCTCCCAGATACGCCTTCTTGATGGCGGGAGAGGCCAGCAGTTCCGCGCCTGTGCCGGTGGTGACGATCTTTCCGGTTTCCAGTACATAGCCCCGGTCAGCCACGGACAGGGCCGCCTGCGCATTCTGCTCCACCAGCAGGATCGTGGTGCCGGCCTTGTGGAGATTTTTGATGATGTCAAAGATCTGCTCCACCAGAATAGGGGCCAGGCCCATGGAGGGCTCATCCAGCATCAGCAGCTTGGGGTTGGACATCAGTGCCCGGCCCATGGCCAGCATCTGCTGCTCGCCGCCGGAGAGGGTACCGGCCACCTGCTTGCGGCGTTCTTTCAGGCGGGGGAACTGCTCAAAGACCCGCTCCATATCGGCGTCGATGTTGCCGCCCCGGCGGGAGAAAGCACCCATGTCCAGATTTTCCTGCACAGACATCTGGAGGAAGATCCGCCGTCCCTCGGGGACCAGCGCCAGTCCCTTGGAAACAACCTTATGGCTGGGTACATGGTTCAGAGGCTCGCCCATGAACTCGATATGGCCGGTCTTGCTGTGGAGCAGGCCGGAAATGGTGTTCAGAGTGGTGGACTTGCCGGCGCCGTTGGCGCCGATCAGGGTCACGATCTCGCCCTCATTGACCTCAAAGGAGATGCCCTTGATGGCGTGGATGCTGCCGTAATAGACGTTGATGTCATCAACCTTTAAAATGGTGCTCATGCTCACGCCTCCTTCTGTTTGCCCAGGTAGGCCTCGATGACCACCGGGTTGGACTGGATCTCTTCGGGGCTGCCCTTGGCGATGACACGGCCGAAGTTCAGCACGCAGATGCCCTCGCAGATGTTCATGACCAGATTCATGTCATGCTCAATGAGCATAATGGCGATCTGGAACGTATCCCGGATCTTACGGATGTTCTCCATCAGCTCCGCCGTTTCGGAGGGGTTCATACCGGCGGCAGGTTCGTCCAGCAGCAGCAAGGAGGGGTTGGTTGCCAGCGCCCGGACAATTTCCAGACGGCGCTGGGCGCCGTAGGGCAGGGAACCTGCCTTTACGTTTGCCAGATCCTCCATGTGAAACAGGCTCAGCAGCTCCAGCGCCCGCTCGTGGGCCACCTTTTCCTCCTTCCAGAAGCTGGGGAGGCGGAAGATGCCGCTGACCATGTTGTATTTCATCTGAGCGTCCATCGCCACGGTGACGTTTTCCTCCACCGTCAGGTCATTGAACAGGCGGATGTTCTGGAAGGTACGGGCGATACCGGCCCGGTTCACCTGAGCGGTGGTCATGTTGTGGGTGTCCTGCCCGTCCAGAAGGATGGTGCCGTGGGTAGGCTGATACACCTTGGTCAGCAGGTTGAACACCGTGGTCTTGCCTGCGCCGTTGGGGCCGATGAGACCGGCGATCTCCGTCCGGCCGATCATGAGGTTGAAATCATCCACGGCCTTCAGGCCGCCGAAGGTGACGCCCAGATTGATGCAATTGAGGATGGGACGCTTGCCGATGTCACGCTCCGGGATCACAGCGCCGGAGGGGACGGGAACCAGTTTTCCGAACATATCAGGCAGCCTCCTTTTCTTCCTTTTTGCCGGGCTTGAGCCGGGCGAAGAAACTTTGCAGCGTGGGGTTGTGGGTCGCCAGCATGACGAGGATCAACACGATGGCGTACACCAGCATCCGGTAGTCGGCGAATTCCCGGAGGGCCTCCGGCAGGATGGTCAGCGCCGCGGCAGCTACCAGGCTGCCCCAGATGTTGCCAAGACCGCCCAGCACCACGAACACCAGCACCAGGATAGAGGTGTTGAAGTTGAATTTAGCGGCCTGGAGAGAGGAATAGTTCAAGCCGTACAGCGCACCGGCGGCACCGGCCAGAGCGGCGGAGGTGACAAAAGCCATGAGCTTGTACTTGGTGGTGTTGATGCCGATGCTGGAGGTGGCGATGCGGTTGTCCCGCAGCGCCATGATGGCCCGCCCGGCCCGGCTGTGCTTCAGATTCAGCACGATGAACAGCGTCACCATCACCAGAATGAAACCGGCAGTGAAGCTGGCGATGGTCTTGACGCTGGCGGTACCCTGCGCACCTTTGATGATGGCGATGCCGGTGTCGCTGAGGCCCAGATCCTCCACGGTCTTGTTGCCGGTGAGGTTAAAGAGGATATGGAGACCATTTTCGTCATGGCCCACGATGAGGCAGGTCACAAGCTCCTTGATGATCTCGCCGAAGGCCAGAGTCACGATGGCCAGATAGTCGCCCTGGAGCCGCAGCACGGGAGCACCCACGATGAAGCCGGCGATGGTGGCGAACAGCGCGCCCACGATCATGGCGATGGTCAGCCGCAGACCGGCGGAGGGGACCACATCCAGCAGGCTTTGAGAAGCGATGACGCCCGCGAAGGCACCTACGCTCATAAAGCCCGCATGCCCCAGACTCAGCTCACCAAGGATGCCCACCGTCAGGTTCAGGGACACAGCCATAGACATATAGCAGCAGATGGGGACCAGCAGGCCGGTCATGGAACGGTTCAGAACACCGGCCTTGCTGAGAGCGGTCATCACAAGGAAAAAGATGACCATGCCCAGATAGGTGGAGAAATTCACCACATTGGTTTTACTGATCTTTCGTTGTTTCATCCTGCTCACCTTACACTTTCTCGGGCACGATCTTGCCCAGCAGACCGGCCGGCTTCACCAGCAGGACCACGATCAGAACGGCGAAAACGATGGAGTTTGCCAGCTGGGTGGAAATATAGGCCTTGGCCAGGGCTTCGATGATGCCCAGCAGCAGGCCGCCCAGGAATGCACCGGGGATAGAGCCGATGCCGCCGAACACGGCGGCGGTGAACGCCTTGATGCCGGGCATGGAGCCGGTGGTGGGCATCAGAGAGGTGTTGAAGGAGCACAGCAGCACACCGGCAATGGCTGCCAGAGCGGAGCCGATGGCAAAGGTGGCAGAAATGGTAGAGTTGACATTGATGCCCATGAGCTGGGCCGCGCCCTTATCCTCAGAGCAGGCCCGCATGGCCTTGCCCATCTTGGACTTGCTGACGAAGGTGGTCAGCGCCAGCATGATGACAACGCAGGCGGCGATTGTCAGCAGAGAAATGTAGGAAATGGTGAGCTGGCCGTTAAAGAGCTGCACAGCGCCTGCGACAACGGGAGGATAGGTCTTGGCGGCGGCCTTCCAGATCAGCAGAGCGGAGTTCTGGAGGAAATAGCTGACGCCGATGGCGGTGATCAGCACCGCCAGAGAAGGGGCGGAGCGCAGAGGCGCATAGGCCAGCCGCTCGATCACGATGCCGAGGACGGTGCAGGCGATCACTGCCAGCAGGGTGGCCACGATGGGGGGGAGATTTAAATAGTACATGGAGCAGAAGGAAACATAGCCGCCGATCATAATGATGTCGCCGTGGGCGAAGTTCAGCATCTTGGCGATGCCGTATACCATGGTGTAGCCCAGAGCGATGATGGCGTAAATGCTGCCCAGGCTGATGCCGCTGATCAAATAGGACAGAAATTCCATGGGGCAATACCTCTTTTCTCTTTATAGAATATGGAGTGGAGCCTTCCATGACAGAAATACGGGCGGAGGGAGCGCCTCTGCCCAGATTTCCGCCATGGAAACAGCGGAAGAGGACAGGGACCTGAACGCCGCAGGGGCAGCCGGGGAAGGCCCCGGCTGCCGGTCCGTGCGGTCAGCGTTCAGGTGTGAGACATTAAGCCTCGGGCAGGACGTACTCGCCGTCCTTGATGACATAAGCGGTAGGAGCCTTGGAGACCTGACCCTCAGCGTTCCAGGTCATGTCCTTGCCGGTGAGACCGGAATAGGAGATCTGGGTCATCTGAGCCACCAGAGCCTCGCAGATATCGGCGCTGCTCATATCAGCGGTGCAGCCGGCCTTTTCCAGAGCCTCCTTGACAATGTAGACACCGTCATAAGCGTCAGCGGCGAACTGGTTGGGGGTCACGCCGTCATTGGCAGCGGTGTAAGCTTCCACGAAGGACTGGGTTTCGGGAACGGTAGCGGAGAAGGGAGTCAGGAGCATCAGGCCCTCAGCCAGAGAGGGATCGAAGCCTTCCATGGTCAGGATGCCGTCCATGCCGTCCACGCCGAAGAAGGTGGGAGCGTAGCCCATGGCCTTGGCCTGAGCCAGAACGATGGAAGCGGGCTGATAGTAGATGGGCATGAACACCAGGTTGGCACCGGCAGTCTGGGCACCGGCCAGCTGCACGGAGAAGTCGGTGGCGGTATCGTTGGTGAAGGTGCCCTTATAGACAACGCTCATACCCTTTTCGGTGGCTTCCTTCACGAAGGTATCGTGGATGCCCTGGGAGTAGGCGTCATCGTTGCGGTACAGCACGGCGATCTTGGCGTCCGGCATATTCTCGGCGATGTAGTCAGCGGAGGAAATGCCCTGGTTGGGGTCAGTGAAGCAGACCTGGAACACATTGTCCTTGCCGGCGGTCACGTCCACAGCGGAAGCGGAGGGCGTGATCATGAAGGTGCGCTCGCTGTTGCAGACATCAGCCACAGCCATGGAAGCGCCGGTGGTGGTGGGGCCCACCAGAACCTGCATGCCCCAGTCCATCAGCTTGTTGTAGGCGTTGGTGGACTTTTCGCCGTCGGCCTCGTCATCCTCGCCCTTGAACTCAAACTTGATCTTGGAGTCGCTGGCGTTGATCTCGTCGACGGCCAGCTGGGCACCGTTGACCACGGCCTGGCCGTAGATGGCGGCGTCACCGGTCAGGGGGCCGATGGAGCCCAGCTTGAAGGTCTGGACCTCGTCGCCGGACTGGGCGGAATCGCTGGAACTGCCGGAATTGCTGGAATCATTGGAACTGCTGGAACCGCAGGCGGCCAGACTGAACACCATAGTCGCGGCCATAACAAAGGCTAACAATTTCTTTTTCATATTGGTTCTCCTTTTCATCAAAACGAAATCAGATTTATATGGGGCTTTCTCCGCTCCGCCGGCCGTGCGGAATACGGGGGAAGTCATACAAAAAAGCGGCCCCGCCACTGGCGGAGCCGCTTTACTGTATCAAACAGTTAAATCGCTAACTCATTACACCAGGGCGTATTCACTTCCTGAATAATCAGACCTACGACCAGTACCAGAATCGCAATCAAGGCGATGGCACGCAGGCTAATAATCAGGCCGCAAATAATAATGGACGCCATAATAATGGCGTCCATAATAGCGATCATAGCAGTATTGGCAGTATGAGAAGTGTAAGCGGTATGTGCGCAGGAAGGGCCAGCGTTCGCACTGGGAGCGGACGCAGAAGTATTCTTCATTTCCATGTTGTAAAAACGATTGAACATCATCTGGATCGCTCCTTTCTGCCTGAATTATGGGCTTATTGTAATCCTGCGGAATCAAATTGTCAACAGGAAAGCGCATGTGAAAATGGATAAAGATGAGGGAGAAGGCATAAAAACTGAGGGCGTTTTATACAAAATTCCGGCGTGAAGGCTGTTCCCTCTGAGATTTTGTGGGAAAGACAAATGGCCGCGGCAGAAAATATAAAGGGAGAGAACCGCTTGCGGACAGACCCGGAACGCGGTATAATGCAGGCAGATCAAAACAGGAGGGAACCTATGTTTGCTTTTAACCATTTTAATTTTAATGTGACGGATCTGGAGCGGTCTATCGCTTTTTATCATGACGCGCTGGGGCTGAAGCCGGTCCGCAGAAAGGAAGCGGCGGACGGCAGCTTCATCCTCACGTTTCTGGGGGACGGGAAAACGGAGTTTCAGCTGGAGCTGACCTGGCTCCGGGATCATCCCCAGAAATACGATCTGGGCGAGTGCGAATTCCACTTGGCTCTGGCGGTGGAGGATATGGAAAAGGCTCACGCTCTCCACGAAAAGCTGGGCTGCATCTGCTACGAGAACCCGGCCATGGGTATTTACTTTATCTCTGATCCCGACGGTTACTGGATCGAGATCATTCCTACCAAGTGAGGAGCACGCTATGACGAATTGTGAGGACTGCGTTTATTATGAGTACGATCCGGAAGCGGATACCAATTACTGCGAGGCGGATCTGGATGAGGACGAGATGGAGCGGTTCCTCCGTTCTGCCAATGACAGCTGCCCCTTTTACCGCCCCGGTGACGAGTACCGGACGGCCCGACGGCAGTAAGGGACCGGACAGGGAAAGCCGGGACGGTGGCCCCGCTTTCCTGCTGGCCGAAGCTGATGGGGAAGCCTTCCCGCTCCGGAGGTGACGCAGGAATGAAATGGGACAGGCCCGCATATCTTATCCTATCGAAGCGTTCGCTTGACGGACGGAGAAAAGTCTGGTATCCTGACATGCGTAAAAGGAAGCGGCTTGCGCCATCAGGGCGCTGCGCGGTTTGCCACTCCGGATGAAAGACCCGGGCTGCGTAGGAAGAAGCGGGACTTTTGCTGTCTGACGCGGCGAAAGTGCCGCTTTTGCCGTATTTGGAGTTCTATCGAATTTGTACGGAGGATACCCTATGAAAACCATCGCACTCCTGACCTTTATCGTGGTTTACGCCCTGCTGCTCCTGCTGCCCAAGTACCGGGCGGTGTCCGCCCTGTCCGCGGCGGCGCTGTTCCTGCTCCTGCGGATCGTGCCGTTGGGGGACGTTGCGGGAACGGTGGACTGGAACGTGCTGATGATGCTGGCGGGCACCATGGGGACTGTGGACCTGTTCATCCGGTCCAATATGCCAAACCGCCTGTCGGACCGGCTGGTAGCGGTGCTGCCCAGCGTGAAATGGCTCATCATCGCGCTGGCACTGTTCGCGGGGCTGGTATCCGCCTTTGTGGATAATGTAGCCACGGTGCTGATGCTGGCTCCGGTGGGACTTGCCATCTCCAAAAAGCTGAATATTTCCCCAGTGCAGCCCATTCTGGCCATTGCCGTCAGCTCCAACTTGCAGGGGGCAGCCACGCTGGTAGGGGATACCACGTCCATCCTGCTGGGCGGTCATATGGGATTGGATTTCATGGACTTTTTTGCCTACCGGGGCCGTCCGGGTCTGTTCTGGGTGGTGCAGGCCGGGGCGCTGATGACGGTACCGGTGATGCTATTTCTGTTCCGGAAGGAAAAGGGCAAGCTGTACGGCGCGGCACTGACGCCGGTGACGGACTATCTGCCTACCTGTCTGCTGCTGGGAACGGTGCTTTCCCTGATCGCCGCGTCCTTTATCCCCAACAAGCCGGAGATCACCAACGGCCTGATCTGCATGACATTCTTCCTGGCGGGGCTTGCGGCGGAGTGCGGCAGGTACGGCACAGCCCTGGCAAAGGACGTGCTGAAGGCCATCGACTATGAGACATTAGCGCTGCTGGCAGGATTGTTCTTGGTGATCCGGGGCATTGAACGGGCGGGGATCATCGATGATCTCAGCCATATCATCACGGGAATGGGCGGCGGAAACCTGTTCCTGACCTATACCATCATCGTCTGGGCTTCGGTGCTAATCTCCGCCTTTGTGGACAACATCCCCTATACGGCCACCATGCTGCCGGTGGTAGGCGGCGTGGCAGCCGCCCTTGGGGTGGATCAGACGGTGCTGTGCTTCGGGCTGCTGGTAGGCGCGACGCTGGGCGGCAACCTGACTCCCGTGGGAGCCAGTGCCAATATCGCCGCCTGCGGTATTCTGCGCCGGGAGGGCTATGAGGTCTCGGCGGGGCAGTTCATGCGGATCGGCGTGCCCTTCACACTGACGGCGGTATTGACCGGATATGTACTGTGCTGGCTGTTCTATGTCGGTCTGGGTGTCTGAACGCCGATTTGAACGGTTCGTAAAAGGAAAAAGCAGCTCACCTGCAATGCAGGTGAGCTGCTTTTTTAGTCTACAATATCGACGGAAACCTTAACGCCGGTGCGCTGGGCGTAAGACCGGACCACGGTCCGGATCTCCTTGGCGATGCGGCCCTGACGGCCGATCACCTTCCCCATATCATCAGGGGCGACGCGCAGCTCCAACGTCAGTTCCTGGTCGCCCTGAACCTCCGTCACGGAGACGCTGTCAGGATCGTCCACCAGGTTTCTGGCGATGTAGAGCAGCAAGTCCTTCATGCTCCGCCCTCCGGATTAGAGGACGTCCACTTTTTTCAGCAGAGCTCTCACGGTGTCAGTGGGCTGAGCGCCGGACTTGATCCACTCCTTGGCGCGGTCAGCGTCGATCTTGATATCGGCGGGAGCCACGCAGGGATTGTAAGTGCCGATCTCCTCGATGAAACGGCCATCGCGGGGGAAACGGGAGTCAGCGACAACAACACGATAGAAAGGAGCCTTCTTGGCGCCCATGCGGCGCAGTCTGATCTTAACCATTGATAGTACCTCCAAAATGTAATAAATAGATTGATGTTTTTATAATAAATGTCCGGGTTATGACATCTAATATACGGTTTATTTCTTTTTGCGCTTGCGCAGGCCGCGGCCGTGTCCCAGACCGCCGAACCCGAAGCCGGGTTTCCGTCCGCCAGTGACCTGCTTGATGATCTGCTGCATTCCCTCAAATTGCTTCAGCAGCCGGTTTACATCCACAACATCCAGACCGCAGCCGGCGGCGATCCGCTTCTTCCGGCTGGCGCCTAAGATCTGAGGATTTTCCCGTTCCTCCGGGGTCATGGAGAGGATGATGGCCTCTGTATGGGCGATGGCCTTTTCGTCGATCTGCGCACCCTGAAGCTTGCTGCCCAGGTTGCCGGGCATCATGCCCGCCAGCTGGCTGAGGTCGCCCATATTCCGGATCTGCTGGAGCTGGTCGAAATAGTCCGACAGGGTAAAGCTGTTTTTCTTCAGCTTTTCCTCCAGCTTTTTGGCCTGCTTTTCGTCATAGGTCTGCTGTGCCTTTTCGATGAAGGACAGCATATCGCCCATGCCCAGAATCCGGCTGGCCATGCGGTCCGGATGGAAGGGCTCAATCATATCCAGCTTTTCGCCGGTACCCACAAACTTGATGGGCTTGCCGGTGGCGGCCTTGATGGAGAGGGCCGCGCCGCCTCGGGCATCGCCGTCCAGCTTGGTGAGCACCACGCCGTCGATGCCCAGCGCCTCGTCAAAGGCGGAGGCGGCGTTGACGGCGTCCTGACCGGTCATGGCGTCCACCACCAGCAGGATCTCGTTGGGATGGACGGTTGCCTTCATCCGCTTCAGCTCGTCCATGAGGGCTTCGTCCACATGGAGCCGGCCGGCGGTATCTAAGAACACCAGGTCATTGCCGTGATCTCTGGCATAGCGGAGGGCGTTTTCGGCGATTTTTACGGGATCGCCCTGGCCTTCTTCAAAAACCGGAAGTCCCAGCTGTCCGCCAACTACCTTCAACTGTTCAATAGCAGCGGGGCGGTACACGTCGCAGGCGGCCAGCAGGGGCCGCTTACTGTGGAACTTCTTCATATAGCCCGCCAGCTTGGCGGTGGTGGTGGTCTTACCGGCGCCCTGAAGGCCCACCATCATGACGATCGTGGGGCCGTTGTTGGCGAAAGCCAGCTTTGCGGTGCCGCCGCCCATGAGGTTCGTCAGTTCCTCGTTGACGATCTTTACCACCTGCTGGGCGGGAGTCAGGCTGTCCAGCACGTCGGTGCCCACAGACCGCTCCGTTACGGTGGCCACGAATTCCTTGACCACCTTGTAGCTCACGTCGGCCTCCAGCAGTGCCAGACGGACCTCCCGCATGGCTTCCCGGACGTCATTTTCCGTCAGCCGGCCTTTGCCCCGCAGACGCTTAAAGGCCGCATTCAGTTTTTCACTCAGTCCCTCAAATGCCATGGGTTACTCCTTCAACGCGGAGACCTCCGCCGTGATCTTGTCAGCCAGTTCCGTCAGGCGGCTGTCCTCATACTGCCGGTAGTTCAGGGTGCGGATATCCTCAGCGGCGCTGCGGATGGCATCCAGATGCCCCCGGAACTGCTCAAAGCGGCGAATCAAGCCGGTCTTGTCTTCAATCTCCTGCATGGCGGCCTCCGCCCGGACGATCACATCCCGGACGCCCTGACGGGAAATGCCTTCGTTTTCGGCAATCTCAGACAGGGAGAGGTCCTCATTGTAATAGAGATCAAAGAACTCCTTCTGACGGTCAGTCAGGAGTTCGCCGTAGAAATCAAAGAGCATCGTCATCCGATAAGTCTGATTTTTCATGTTGAACTCCTTTCCTGTAAAGCTGTGACGCTTTACAACAGGAATCAGTTTACAGGATTTTTGCCGGAAAGTCAAGGGGAAAATGGAGAAAAACCCGGAAAAATTCAAGGAAATTTACAGTTGCACCGGGATGAACAGGCAGATATACTGTATAAGGAAGAAAGGGGAGACACCAGATGATGATTTTCGACGGACATGCGGACCTCTTATATGATGTGACCAAGTGGCGGCAGGCCGGAGAGGACCGTGTCTTTGAACGGCGTCACCTGCCGAGATTGCAGGCGGGGCAGATCGGGGGCCTGGGGCTTTCCATCTGGACAACGGTGGAACAGGACTCCATCTGGTCCGCTCACCCGGACTGGGACGGCTGGCGGCGGACGGAGGAGATGATGGCCTGCGCTCGGGAGGAGCTGGCAGAGTGCCCCTGGCTGGCGCTTGTACGGACGGCGGCGGAGGCCCGGAAAGCGCAAACGGAGGGAAAGCTGTTCGCCTTTTTGAGCGTGGAGGGCATGGAGCCGGTGGGTGACCGGCTGGAGCGGCTGGAACAGTATGCACAGTGGGGGGCCCGAATGGGGATGCTGACGTGGAACGAGGAAAACCTGCTGGCCTGCGGCGCCGGCGGCGATCCGGACAAGGGCCTGACGGAGCTGGGCCGGGAGGCGGTCCGCCGGATGCAGCGGCTGAACATCCTGCCGGATGTATCCCACACCAGTGACCGCAGCTTTTGGGATATTATGGATCTGGTGGAGGGGCCGGTGATCGCCTCCCACTCCAACTGCCGGGCCTTGTGCGATGTTCGCCGGAACCTGACGGATGAGCAGCTTCGCACCATCCGGGATACCGGCGGTGTGGTGGGGGTCAATGTGTCCCACGACTTTGTACATAAGGAGCCCCGGCAGCAGACGGCGGCTATGCTGGCCCGTCATGCCGCCCACATGGCTGAGGTGATGGGGCCGGAGCATGTGGCCTGCGGCTTTGACTTCTGCGAGTATTTCGGCTCCGGCTATGAGGGGTGCGAGGGCATGGAGGACTGCGGTCAGGCTCAGAATTTCTTTTTTGAACTGGAACGGATCGGCTTTTCGGAGGCGGAGCGGCAGGCCATCGCATCGGAAAATCTCCTGCGGGTGCTGGAATAAAAAAGAATCGTTTTATGCGGAAAAACTGGCGGGAGACCGCCGGTTTTTCCGCTTTTTGCGCACAGTGGCAAAAATGATGGAGAGGCCCACAGAAAAAGGTTTGAATTATTCATATATTTGACATATAATAAACTCTGTATTGACATTGAACGGGCTGCCTGCGCGGTCCATAAGGAGTTGATGATTTGGAAGCGACACGCATCCGGCTGGCGGAGGGCGTCCACCTGACCTATCTGCCGGCGAGAAAATTCAAAACCAGTTTGCTTTCCGCACAGTTCGTCACGCCTTTGCGGCGGGAGACGGCGGGAGCCAACGCATTGCTGGCGGCGGTGCTGCGGCGGGGTACGGTAAGCTGTCCCGATATGGGAGCGCTCTCCGCAAAGATGGACAACCTCTACGATGCCTCCATCGACTACACAGTGCGGAAAAAAGGCGAAAACCAGTGCGTGGGCTTTGTGGCCAGTTTTATTGACGATCGGTATGCCCCCGGCGGCGAACGGCTGCTGGAACCGGCGGCGGCGCTGCTGGGCGAGTTGATCTGTGACCCCGTCACCTACCACGGCCGGTTTGTGCCGGAGTATTTTGAAAGCGAAAAGACCAATCTGCTGGAGGCCATCCGGTCTCTCATCAACGATAAGCGGGATTGGGCGGACAGCCGTCTGCTGCGGGCGTTGTGCGATGGAGAGGCCTACGCCGTGCCCCGTCTGGGCGACGAGGAGACGGTGGACAAGCTGCAAGCGCTGAAGGTCTATACCCAGTACCGCGATCTGATCTCCACAGCGCCGCTGGAGATCATATACAGCGGCAGCGCCGATCTGGAACGGGTAAAGCAGGCGTTGGCGGCGGCATTTGCCACCCTGCCCCGTGAGGAGGTCCGGGTGATCTCCACGGCGGCGCCCCACGTCTGCCGGGAATCCGTGCAGCATGTGGAGGATGTGCTGGACGTGACCCAGGGCAAGCTGGGCATGGGTTTTTCCTGCGGCAGTGACGATATGCCCGCTCTGCTGATGGGTAATACCCTCTTCGGCGGCTCCAGCAACTCCAAGCTGTTTTTGAACGTCCGGGAGAAGCTGTCCCTCTGCTATTACGCGTCCTCCCTCTACCACCGGCAGAAGGGCCTCATCACCGTGTCCTCCGGCATTGAGTTCCAGAACTATCAGCGGGCTTACGATGAGATCATGGCCCAGCTGGAGGCCGTTCAGAAGGGTGAGTTGGAGGACTGGGAGCTGGAAGGCGCCCGCTCCACGCTGCTGAACAACTATGCAACTGTTGGCGATTCTCAGGGCAAGCTGGAAAACTTTTATCTGGGACAGGCTGCCACAGGGCAGCATGAGACCCCGGCGGACCTGGCCCGCGCCATTCAGGACATGACGGCGGAACGGATCTGCCGGGCCATGAGCACCGTGAAGCTGGATACGGTGTATTTCCTGAAGGGGAAGGAGGGGGAAGCGTGAAAGAGACTTTTTATGAGCGGATCGGCGAGGCAGTCTGCCGGGAACGGCTGACCAACGGGCTGGAGGTCTGCGTGGTGCCTAAGCCCGGCTACGCCAAAAAGTACGCCTTTTTCTCCACCCGCTACGGCGGTATGGATACCCGGTTCTGTCTGGACGGGCAATGGCTGAACACCCCGGCGGGCATCGCCCATTATCTTGAACACAAGATGTTCGATACCCGGGAGGGCAACGCCCTGCAGGAGCTGGCGAAAAACGGCGCGGAACCCAACGCCTTCACCGCCAACGCCATGACGGCCTACTATTTCGATTCCACGGAGCATTTTGAGGAAAACCTGCGGATCCTGCTGTCCTTTGTGTCCATTCCCTATTTCACCGATGAGAGTGTTGCCAAGGAGCAGGGCATCATCGGTCAGGAGATCCGCATGATCGAGGACAACCCCGACTGGCAGATCTACACCCGGATGCTGCGGGCCATGTATCATCGCCATGCGGCCCGCACCAGCATTGCCGGTACAGTGGAGAGCATTGCCGAAATCACTGCGGACACGCTGTATGACTGCCATAAGGCATTTTATACCCCGGCCAACATGATTTTGACGGTGGTGGGCGACGTGGACCCGGTCCATGTGATCGATCTGGCCAACCGGGTGCTGCCCAAGCTCAGCGGCCCCATCATTGAGCGGGATTACGGCACGGAGCCGGAGACCGTGGCGGAGAAGGAGACCGTTCTGGAGATGGAGGTCTCCGCACCGCAGTTCCTGGCGGGCTTCAAGTGTGCCCCGGCGACGGAGGGCGACGATTATATGCGCGCCGCCATTCTGGGCGACATGGCCAGCGATATTCTGCTGGGCGAGTCCAGCGCGCTGTATCAGCGGCTTTATGAGCAGGGCCTCATCAACCCCAGCTTCGGCGGGGCCTTTGAGATGATGCCCGGCGTGGCCTATCTCTACGCCGGCGGCGACAGCAAGGATGCCAGTGCCGTCACCGACGCCATCCTGCGGGAGGCTGCCCGCATCGCGGCGGAGGGCGTGGACGAAGACTACTTCCGGCGAATCCGCAAGGCATCCTTCGGCGCCAATCTCCGGGGACTGAACTCCTTTGAGAACATCGCTGTGACCTTGACGGAGGGCTATTTCCACGGCTATGATCCCCTCCGCTTCCCGGAGGTATTTGAATCCATCACGCCGGAGGACGTTGCGACGTTCCTGAAAACCAATGTCACGGCGGAGCGGATGGTCCTCAGCCGGATCGTGCCGAAACAATAAGTCTTTGGGAAGAGACGAAAAGGCCCGTTGGGTCTCTTGCAGAAAACATATGCGGCGGGGTAAACTCTTTGCCGCCGAAAGGAAGAACCTGTTGTGAGCGCACTGAAAAACATGCCCATCAGCTTCCCCGGCCTGTTCGGGGATTGGGAATTGAACATTGACCCGGTGGCCATCCATATCGGCCACGGAATCTACTGGTACGGGATCATTCTGGCATTTGCCATGCTGGCGGGGCTGTATCTCTGCATGAAGCAGGCCAAACACTATGGCCTGACTGAGGACAACATTATGGACATGGTGCTCTGGGCGGTGCCCTGCTGCATCATCGGCGCCCGGTTTTATTATGTTCTGTTCTATCTGGACCTTTACCGGAATACGGACGGCAGCCTGGATTGGGGTGCCATGTTCCGGATCTGGGACGGCGGACTGGCTATTTACGGCGCGGTGATCGCAGGCGTATTGGTGGCATTGGCCTACACAAAGCGCCATAAGCTTCCGTTTTTTGCCATGGGCGATGTAGCGGTGATGGGCCTGCTGTTAGGCCAGATCATCGGCCGGTGGGCCAATTTCATCAATCGGGAGGCTTTCGGCGGGGAGACTACCCTGCCCTGGCGGATGAAGCTGTGGGTCAGCCAGTATACCAGCATCGAGGTCCATCCTACCTTTTTCTATGAGAGCTTCTGGAATCTGATTGGCCTGCTGCTGATCCTGTTCATCGTGTCCAAGGGCCGCCGGTTCGACGGGGAGAACACCTGGTTCTATTTCCTATGGTACGGTCTGGGCCGCAGCTGGATCGAGGGCCTGCGGACCGACAGCCTGTACCTCTTCAACTGGGAGCTGTTCGGACAGAGAATCCGGGTGTCTCAGGCGCTGAGTATTGTGATGGTGGCAGTGGCAGCCTTTATGCTGTTCTATAACATCCGCATCAAGAAGCGGTCACCGGAGAGCCTGTGGGTCCATCAGGTGGCGGCGGAAAAGGCGCGTCTGGCCGCTGCGGAAGCGGAGGACGCCGTGTTGGCGGAGACCCTTATGAATGAAGTGCCTACGGAGGGAGAAGCGGCGGACCCGTTGGAGACGGAGGCTGTGGAGACCCCTGACGCCGAGACCGTTCCGGATACGGAAACACAGGAGAAACCGGAAAAGGGAGAGACGCATGGCAACGAGAATTGACGGAAAAGCCCTTGCGGCCAAGGTAAAGGCCCAGGTAGCGGAGAAAGCCGCCAAGCTGCCCCGTCAGCCGGGGCTGGCGGTGGTGCTGGTAGGGGAAGACTCCGCCTCGCAAGTCTATGTCCGGGGTAAGGAAGCGGACTGCGGGGAGTGCGGCATCCGCAGCTTTCCCTACCGGCTTCCGGCGGAGACCACCCAACGGGAGCTGTTGGACCTCATTGAAAAACTGAATCGTGACCCGGCGGTGGACGGTATTCTGGTGCAGCTCCCTCTGCCCAAGCCCTTGGAGGCGGCGGCGGTGATCGCTGCTATCGCCCCGGAAAAGGATGTGGACTGCTTCCATCCCTACAACGTGGGGCGGCTGAACATCGGCGATCCGGTGTTCCAGCCCTGTACCCCGGCGGGAGTTATGGAAATGCTGCGGGAATATGGCATTTCCCCGGCGGGAAAGCGGTGTGTGGTGCTGGGCCGCAGCAACATCGTGGGCAAGCCCATGGCAGCGCTGCTGACTCAGGCGGACGGCACCGTGACGCTGTGCCATTCCAAAACGCCGGATTTGGCGGACATCACCCGGCAGGCGGATATTTTAGTATCCGCCGTGGGAAAGGTGAATTGCGTTACCGCTGACATGGTGAAGGACGGCGCGGTGGTCATCGACGTGGCCATGAACCGGAATGAGGCCGGTAAGCTCTGCGGGGACGTGGACTTTGCCGCCGTGGAGCCGAAGGCATCCTACATCACACCAGTCCCCGGCGGTGTTGGCCCCATGACTCGGGCTATGCTCATGCGGAACATTCTGACCGCCGCGGAGGCTCATTTGAAATAACGGTATTTCAACAAAAAAACTTCTCCAGTTAAACTGGAGAAGTTTTTTGCTATGCAAAAGCACAGAAAAATAAAAAATGTGCCATTTCCTCGCCCCTGCGGGGCAACCGGAAATGATGCACGAAAACTTCACGCACTGGCATTTGTACATGTTCGTGGCGCGCTGCTCATGCATGAAGTTTTGTGCTTAGATCAGATCCCCCTGAACGTTAGACCGAATCGGACATGAGGCCAGAATTTCTGCCTGGATCCGTTCATATTCCGAGGGGGTGCGGAACCGGCGAAGCTGCTTGTTCAGCTTTTCCGCATCGTCAAACAGATGGATCAGATAGAACCATACCTCCCGCATCCGCTGGGCGGCAGTGGGGACCTGCCCCTGATAGAAGTCCGTATAGCCCTGATACAGCGCGGACAGAAATTCCGTCAGTTCCTCTCGGTCGGTGTCCTTGCCGCCCCGGAGCTTCCGGGCCAGCGCTGGGTCTGCCACCAGTCCCCGGCCGATCATCACATGCGTGACCTCCGGGAATCGGCCCTCCAAGGCCCGGACCTCGCCCACTGTCCGTAGATCGCCGTTGTAGCACACAGGATTGCGGCTGTTTGCCAGTGCGTCAGCAAATACGTCCAGATGGACAGGCCCCCGGTATTTTTCCTTCCGCACACGAGGGTGGATAGTGAGACAGGCGATGGGATAGCGGTTATAGAGGTCCAGCAGAGCGGCAAATTCCTCCGGCGTCTCATAGCCCAGCCGGGTCTTGACGGATACCGGCAGTGAATTTTTGGAAAACACCTCATCAAAAAAGGCGGCCAGCTCGTCCGGATGGGCCAGAAACCCGGAGCCTTTCCCCTTGGCGGTGACGGTGCCGGAGGGACAGCCCAGATTCAGATTGACCTCCGTGTAGCCCATGTCCTTGAGGACGTCGCAGGTCCAGAGAAAATCGTTGGCGTTTTTCGTCATCACCTGAGGCACCGAGGGGAGAGCGGCGTTGTGGATATAGTCCACTTCACGGAGATCCCGGGGCGTCATCAGGTGGTGGGGAGTGGGAGAGAAAAAGGGAATAAAATAGCGGTCCACGCCGCCAAAAAACTGGCTCCACACCTGACGGAACACAATTTTGGTGATGTCGTCCAGGGGGGCGAAGTCGATCGTCTGGATCATCCCAGTCTCGCTTCCCATTCTGCGGCGCGGAAGCCGGTGAGAACGAAGTCCTCCCCCACCAGCAGAGGGCGCTTCACCAGCATCCCGTCGGTGGCCAGCAGAGCGAGCTGCTCGTCCTCGCTCATGGCGGGCAGCTTCTCCTTCAGACCCAGGGCCTTGTATTGCAGACCGCTGGTGTTGAAAAACTTTTTCAGGGGCAGACCGCTTTTCCGATACCACGCGGTCAGCTCCTCAACGGTGGGGTTGTTCTGCTTGATGTCCCGCAGATCATAGGAAATGCTCCGTTCCTCCAGCCAGGCCTTGGCCTTCTGGCAGGTGGAGCATTTGGGATAGCACAAAAACAGCATGATGTTCTCCTTTTGTCAAGAACAGGGCAGTCCGATGGACTGCCCTGTTTGTAATTGATGGATTATTCAAAGGAAATGATATAGTAGTATACAGGCTGACCGCCGGAGAGCACGCTGATCTCCGCGTCAGGACAGGCGGCCTGGAACCGGGCACCGGCAGCTTGGGCGGCGTCCTCAGTGACGTCCTCACCATAATAGAGGGAGATGAAGGAGGAGTCCTTCCCTTCCTCTGCCAGCTTTTCCAGCAGAGCGTCCAGCTGGGTGTCGGTACCGAACAGCTTGCCCTCCTTCAAGGCCAGATAGTCACCCTGATGGATCTCAAAGCCGTCGAAGTCGGAGTCCCGGGCGGCATAGGTGATCTGAGAGGTGGTGACGGTGGACAGCGCTTCAGTCATGGCCTCCGTAATAGATGCGACCTCCGCCTCCGGGTCTACGTTCATCATGGCGGTGATGCCCTGGGGAACAGTCTTGCTGGGGATGACCACCACGTTTTTCTCCGTCAGTCCCTGGCACTGCTGAGCGGCCATGATGATGTTGCCGTTGTTGGGCAGAACAAACACGGTCTCAGCGGGGACCTGATCGATCCCGGCCAGAATACTCTCCGTGGAGGGGTTCATGGTCTGACCGCCGGAAACCACGGCGTCGCAGCCAAGATCCCGGAACACGGCGGCAAGGCCGTCGCCGGCGCAGATGGCCAGGAAGCCTACGGCCTTTTCGGGGGCGGCTACCTTGTGGCCGCTCTCGCCGCTTTCCAGCTCTTCCTCAATGGCGTCCAGATCATCAGTGCTCTGGGCGATCTGGCCGGCGGCCAGCGCGTCGGCCTGAGAGCGCATGTTCTCAATTTTGGCCAGCTCCAGCGTGCCGTATTTCTGGGATTCCGTCAGGGCTGCGCCGGGAATGTCGGTATGGACGTGGACCTTGAAGGTCTCGTCATCCTCACCGATGACCAGACTGTCGCCGATGCTGCTGAGGTAAGCCCGTAGGGGCATGAGGTCGATGTCCTCCCGGGCCTTGCGCACCACATACACGGTGTCGAAGGTGAAGGTGATCTCCTCCTGCGCCATGGCATTGAAGTCGGCCTTTTCCTTGTGCGTCTCAGGCTCCTCCTCATTTTCGGGGATGGGCTCGCCGCGGAGCTCCGCCAGCATACCCTCTAAAATCAGCAGATAGCCCTTGCCGCCGGCGTCCACTACGCCGGCCTTTTTCAGTACCGGGTTCATGTCCGTGGTCTGGGCCAGCGCGTCATAGCCCTCCTCAATGGCGGCGGCTAAGGTGGTCTCCACGTCGGCACCCTCAGCGGCAGTGTCCACAGCCCGCTTGGCAGCGAGACGGGAAACCGTCAGCACCGTGCCCTCGGCGGGCTTCATAACGGCCTTATAAGCGGCGGCCACACCTTCCTGCATAGCGGCGGCGAAGGCGGCGGCGTCAGCGGTCTCCATGCCCTTCAGAGCCTTGGAAAGGCCCCGGAACAGCAGGGAGAGGATGACGCCGGAGTTGCCCCGCGCGCCCTGAAGCAGCGCGGAGGCGGTGACGGAGGACGCCTGCCCCACGGAGGAGGGAGCGGCCTTGCGCAGCGCCTCGGCAGCGGTGGCGATGGTCATGGACATATTGGTGCCCGTGTCACCGTCCGGCACGGGGAATACATTAAGATCGTTGATGGCCTGCTTCTGGGCCGTGATAGCGGCGGCCCCGTGCAGGATCATCTGCTTGAAAAGCGCACCGGTGATTTCTTTACTCATTCTTCTGCTGTCCTCCTCACAGGATCATGGAATCTACGAACACATCCACAGCGCGGACCTCCGCACCGGTGTTCTTATTCACCACGTAGCGTACCTCGTTCATGATGGAGCGGCACACTGCGGGAATGTTGACGCCGTTTTCCACGATAATGTGGAGTTCAATGGAAATGGATTCGTCCTCGTTATAGATCACGTTGACGCCCTTGCTCATGGCCTCCCGCCGCAGCAGATGGACCAGACCGTCCGTCATGGAGCGGTAGGCCATGCCCTTCACGCCGAAGCAGTTGGTGGCAGCCATGCCGGTAATGTTGGAAAAAACAGCGCTGGAGACGGAGATCTCGCCCTGTTCCGAATGAAATTTCAGCATAGGATAACTTTCCTTTCCGCTGCTCCGACGCAGAGCGCACCTCCGGAGCATAATTATCAGGCTATTATTATATATGATTTCTTTCAAAAGTACAAGATAAAAAAGGAAACTGCCTTATTTCCGTAGAAAAGTCCAAAGCGCCTGCCATTTCCGGCAGACGCTTTGCGGCTTATTTCAGAGTTTCACTGTTGTTCAGCACCGGGGCGCTGTAAAGGAACAGCACATCCTGATCGGTGAAGGTCAGGTGCTTTCCCATCTGGCTGCTGGGGAGGTAGCGGATGTCCGCCAGCGTCACCTTGGCATAGCCGGGGACCAGCAGAGGGGCCAGAGAACTGCCGAAGGAGTCCCGGAAGATCACCAGTTCCCGGTCTGTATCCGCATTGGGATTTTCGATGGTCAGCAGCGACACGGACCCGGAGAGGAACAGCTCGTAGGGGTCCTTGCCGGCACCTTTTGCCAGATCATAAATAGGCCTGGTCTTACCAGTCTCATAATTGTACACCGTGCAGGCGTCCAGAAGGTCGCTGGTGAGGTAAGTCAGATGGTCTGGCTCCATAGGCAGGGCGGCGTAGCCGTAATACAAACCGTAATATGGCCGGTCCAGTGTCCATTCTGTATAGCGGCTGTCCGGCAGCGCGGCGCCCATGGCGGCGGCCAGCGTATCCGCTGTGGTCAGCAGATTTTCCTGCCGCCAGTGGGAATCGGTGCGGTAGTAGTCATCTGCGGTCAGCGTGCCGAACAGGTCGATATACGCGGCGAACTCCGTCTGCTTCCGGAGAGCGTCCGTCAGGGCCTGATAGTCCAGAGCGGGATAGCCGTTGGCCTCCGCCAAAAAATAATTCTTATCGGGGATCACGGAGAGGTAGACCTTGGCGTTGGTCCCGGCCATGAGGGTCTCGTAGAGATAGCGGAACCGGTCGGCGGCGTGGGCAACGGAGCCTTCATTCAGGGGATATTCCAGCTTGGCGGCGGAGCCGTCTGCCAGATAGACGCCGTTGTTGTCCTTCTGGCCGAACACATACAGCCCCATCAGGGCTTTCAGGGTGCGGAACTGCTCCCGCAGAGGGAACTGGTCCGTGGCATAATCCTCGTAGCCGGACATAAATTTGCCGGAGAGATAGCTGCTTGCGGACAATTCCGGCATCTGGGCCAGCGGGCGGCGTTCACTGGTGGAGAGCGCATCGGCGGGCTTGACCGCCGCCCAGATGCCAAAACCCAGAACAAACGCGGACAGGAGCCCTACCGTGAGGATGCTTTTCCATTTTTCAAACATGGCGGGATCTCCTTTAAAAGCGGAAATACAGGAACGGGTTGAAGGACCCGTCCACCAGATAGGCGGTGACCACCGCCAGCAGGGCCAGCAGCACCACCGGCTCCACAACGGACATGATCTTTTTGCCGGGGCCATCCTCGGAGAACTGACGGACAATCTTGGCGGGCAGCGGTGTAGCGCCCACGATGGCTACAAGGAACACGCCGGAGTAGCTGTCAAAATAATAGCGGGCCAGAACGTCGGAACGGGGCAGCCCACCCAGACCGAACAGGGAAGCGATGGTACGGAAGGCGTCCGACACACTGGCGGCATCAAAGATAACGAAGCTGACTGCGATCAGCAGCAGAACATAGAGATGCTTCAGGAATCGTGTCTGGGCCAGAGCTTCGCCGTACCAGAGCTTTTCCGCCGTCAGGAACACGGCGAAGAACAGCCCCCACAGGATGAAGGTCCATGCCGCGCCGTGCCACAGGCCCGTCAGCAGCCAGACAATGAAAATGTTGCGGAACCATTTGGCCTTGGAGACCCGGTTGCCGCCCAGCGGGATGTACACATAGTCCCGGAACCAACTGCCGAGGCTCATGTGCCACCGCCGCCAGAACTCCGTGACGCTGGCGGAGATGTAGGGATAGTTGAAGTTTTCTATAAAATGGAATCCGAAGATGCGGCCCAGACCGATGGCCATATCGCTGTAACCGGAAAAGTCGAAGTAAAGGTGCAGCACGTAGGCTGCGGCGTAAAGCCAGACGAACAGGACGGAGACGTTCGCGGCGCTTTTGTAGGCGGAGATCAGTTCGTAGAGGACATTGGCCAGCAGCACCTTTTTGGAAAGGCCGAGGATGAAGCGGCGGGCGCCGTAGGCGGCATCGGCCAGCGTGTGGGTGCGATGCTTCAGCTGGGGGGCGATATCCGCGTACCGGACGATGGGCCCGGCGATGAGCTGGGGGAACATGGCCACATACGCGGCAAGGTCAATGAGATTCCGCTGGGCAGTCACATCGCCCCGGTATACGTCGATGACGTAGCTCAGAATTTGGAAGGTGTAAAAGCTGATGCCGATGGGCAGGGCCACATGGAGCAGCGGGAGGGACAGCCCGGTGAGGGTGTTGAAGCCGCTGATGAAAAAGTCGGCGTACTTGCAGTAGCCCAAAAGTCCCAGACTGACAAGGGCGGAGGCCCACAGGCACAGCTTGGCCCGTTTGGGTCGGTCACGGAATTTTTCAGCCAGCAGGCCGAATACATAACCCTGTACGATGGCAATGACCATGAATACCACGAACCGGGGCTCACCCCAGGCATAGAAAAACAGACTGCTGAGCAGCAGCACTGTATTTTTCAGCCAGCCGGGGACCAGAAAGTACAGGATCAGGACGCAGGGTAAAAAGGTATAGAGAAACGGAATACTGGAAAACAGCATAGGGCAACTCCAAAATTGAATTTCACAGCGTCCGCACGATTCGGTGCGGACGCTGTGAGAAAAGCGGAAACGTTACAGGATCGCCTCGTCATAAGCGATGGCGCTGTCTGAATTGGTGGCGGTGAACTTGTCGCGGAAGGTGTTCACCAACTCCTCGTCGCCGTACAGGGACACCACATACTGATCGTAGGTGAAGATCACCAGCTTGTCAGGGAAGCCGCACATCCACTGCTTAGACTGGATGGCATCCCGCAGGTCGCTGGCAACGGTCTCCACATCGTCCTTGCTGGTGACGTGGAAAGCGCCGCAGGTGAAGGTGTTGGCGTTCATCATGTGGCTGAGGGAGGCGGCACCGTCGATCTTACCGGCATCCTCCACGGGCAGGGTCAGCATGTAGTTCAGATTGTCGGCGTCGGCAATGCTCACGGCGCCGGGGGCGTCCTCCACGGGATTTTCATAGTCGCCGCCGGCAGCGGGGAACTTCTCATCGTCGGAGTGAGCGTCCCACACGGCGGTCAGCAGAGCGGTGGCGTCAGCGGGCACGCTGGAATCGCCATTACCGGCGGTGTTGTCCTTCTTGCCGCAGGCGGTGAGGGTCAGGGCCAGCGCGAGAGCCAGCGCCAAGGAAGTGATTTTTTTCATGTGTGTTCTCCTTGCAGAAAGTTTTTTGAATGGCCGCCGAAGCGGCACTGTATACCATAGACGCAGGGGAACGAAAAAAGTTCCCGAAAATTTGAAGAAATTTTTTCCGGGGAAAAATTGCGCCTGTTTGGTAGTATACCATAGAATTCTGGTTTTGAAACGGGTTTTCGGCGGTTTTCAGGCCCGGAAAGCGGTTTTGACAGGGCAGCATCGGTCGCAGAAGCGTTAAAAAGGGCGGGATGGCAAAGAATTTGCACGGTTTCTGAGAATTTCGCGCTTTTTTTCTCCAAAGCAGTTGACGGATGAAAGCACCTATGTTAAAATTCAGACAATGTACGATTTATTATGTTGGAAGAATTTCAGATAGGAAAGGAAGAGACACCAATATGTACCGAATCGTGAGAAAAGAGGCACTGAGGCCCACCGTGACTCTCTATGAGATCGAAGCACCCCTCATTGCCAAAAAAGCTCAGCCCGGTCAGTTTATCATCCTGCGGACGGACGAAAACGGCGAGCGTATCCCCATCACCATCAACGCCTATGATCCCGAAAAGGGCACCGTCACCATCATTGTTCAGACGGTTGGTGCCACCACTGTGAAGCTCAGCCACATGAAGGAAGGCGATTGCCTGGCAGACTTCGTGGGACCCCTGGGCAAGCCCACCGAGACCGAGGGCAAGAAGAAGGTCGCCGTTGTGGGCGGCGGCGTGGGCTGCGCCATTGCGTATCCCGTGCTGAAGAAGTTCCATGACGATGGCGCTGAGGTCCATGCCATCGTGGGCTTCCGCTCCGAGGATCTGGTGATCCTGGAGGAGGACTTCAAGAAGTCCAGCGACAAGCTGATCGTCTGCACCGATGACGGTTCCTATGGCCGCAAAGGTCTGGTCACCGAGGCTCTGAAGGAGCTGATCGACGCCGGCAACCAGTATGATGAAGTGTTCGCCATCGGCCCCATGGTGATGATGAAGTTCGTCTCCAAGACCACGGAGCCTTACGGCATCCCCACCACCGTTTCCATGAGCCCCATCATGATCGACGGCACCGGCATGTGCGGCGGCTGCCGCCTGTCCGTGGGCGGCGAGATGAAGTTCGCCTGCGTGGACGGCCCCGACTTTGACGGTCACAAGGTGGACTGGGATCTGGCAGTCAAGCGGAACCAAATGTATAAGGACTTCGAGGCCCACAAGTACGAGGAGACCTGCAACCTGTTCAAGAAGGAGGCCGAATAACCATGGCCAATATGTCTTTGAAGAAGAATCCCATGCCCTCTCAGGACCCCAACGTCCGGAACAAGAACTTTGACGAGGTCGCTCTGGGCTACACCGAGGAACAGGCTCTGGACGAGGCCCAGCGCTGCCTGCACTGCAAGAACAAGCCCTGCATGCAGGGCTGCCCCGTGATGGTACATATCCCTGATTTCATTGCCGAGGTCGCCAAGGGCGATTTCGAGGCCGCTTATCAGATCATCGCCGCTACCTCCGCTCTGCCCGCTGTTTGTGGCCGTGTCTGCCCCCAGGAGAGCCAGTGCGAGAAGTACTGCGTCCGCGGCATCAAGGGTGAGCCTGTGGGCATCGGCCGTCTGGAGCGCTTCGTGGCCGACTGGCACCGTGAGCACACCACCGGCGCTGCGGAGAAGCCTGCTTCCAACGGTCACCGTGTGGCTGTGGTGGGTTCCGGCCCCTCCGGCCTGACCTGCGCCGGTGATCTGGCCCGGAAGGGTTATGACGTCACCGTGTTTGAGGCTCTGCATCTGGCCGGCGGCGTTCTGGTGTACGGCATCCCCGAGTTCCGTCTGCCCAAGACCATCGTTCAGAAAGAAGTGGACGGCCTGAAGGAGCTGGGCGTTACCATCGCCACCGATACCGTCATCGGCCGTACCATCACCGTGGACGAGCTGATGGAGGAGCAGGGCTTCGAGGCCGTGTTCATCGGCTCCGGCGCTGGCCTGCCTATGTTCATGAACATCCCCGGCGTCAACTACAAGGGCGTCCTCTCCGCCAACGAGTTCCTCACC